>ENA-OZYO01000002-OZYO01000002.1-human-gut-metagenome-genome-assembly--contig:-NODE-2-length-91625-cov-11.907579_pt1 | contig 91625 bp, 87 predicted proteins | sample MGYA00243639_ERZ654135 | MGnify/ENA primary metagenome ERZ654135 (study PRJEB26926, sample SAMN06165000) | human gut metagenome | biome: ENVO:00009003; feature: ENVO:2100002; material: ENVO:00002003...
TAAACACGAAAATAGGAGATAAACACCTATGATTAGTGTTTACTTCCTACTCGATTTCGCTTCCGATTTGTCTTTTTGCCTTCCAACTCCTTTGCGTGGCGGAAAAATATCCCTTGGGCAAGCCGAAAGGCTTCCGAAAATAGGGAAAATAAATAATCGAGTTTAACGCAAATAATTTTTTCGACTATGGCAAGAATGATAGACGACAACATCAAGAGACAGCTGAGCAAGAGGATGGATTTCTTCTTGAAGTATTTTCCTGTGAGGGTTCGCAATGTGGGCGAGGACGCAGTGGCTGCACGCCAACTGATTTGGGCGTTCAAGGATGCAAGGGACAACGCTTTTGAGAAGGTGGCGCAAATGACCGCAGCACATCTTATCAAAGTTTGTGGTGAAAAGATAAAGGACATCGTGTTTGTATGTGTGCCAGCCAGCACCCAAGCCAAGAACGAGAGTCGATACATGGCTTTCTGTAATCGTGTGAGCGAGCTTTGCGGCATCATCAACGGCTATTCGCACATATCCGTTTCAGGCGACCGCTTGGCAGTACACGAGCACCGCCATGACAAGGAAAAGAGCATCACTAAGACACAAGTGATTGAGTTTGATGAAGCCTACTTCAAAGGCAAGGACATCTATGTTTTTGATGATGTGGTAACGACCGGCGCAAGCTATGCCATTTTTGCCAATCAGTTGGAAATGTTTGGCGGAAACGTATTGGGAGGTCTTTTCTTGGGACGCACACACTATAAATATGCAAAGTGATATGGATAAGACAAAGTACATCAAAGCCAATTCCGTGGCTTTTTCGGGACATCGCACGATAGCGGAAGACCGCAAGGACGAGATAAGGAAGAAACTGAGGGGCAAAATAAGGCTGCTCTATGCTATGGGCATCACCAATTTCTATTGTGGCATGGCACTCGGTTTCGATATGTTGGCAGCCGAGGAGGTGATTTCATTGAAAGTGGAACTTCCCAATCTGAAACTTATTGCCGTCATTCCCTATGACGGTCAGAACGAGAGGTGGAGCGCAAGGGAGCAAGACCGCTATTGGGATATTCTTGACAAGGCGGACGATGCTATCCTTTTGAGTAAGTACTATTTCAATGGATGCTTGCTCAGACGAAATGATTATATGCTTTCTCATTCGTGCGGACTGATTGCTTTCTTCGACGGCAAGCCCAAGGGCGGCACGTTCTACACTTGCCGAAAAGCCAAGTCGATGGGGATGGACATCATCAATCTGTACAAGTCACAAGTATAACAAACGAAAACTATAGCGTATGGACGACATCGTATCTTTGTTCGTGGTGTTCTTCGTGTTCAAGGCTTTAGGCGGAACGCTTAAAAGCCTTTTCCACGGAGACAAGCGAAATGATTTCAGAAGAGACAGATAAGGAATTGCCTTATCTGCCAAGTATTATGGGCAAGCCATACTGCAAGCATCAGTTGCAGTATGGCTCACCATTTATCTATATTGCACAAAAATCTAATTCGTTCAATAAGGATTTGTATGTTTTGCGAAACTTACTAATGGCAATATTTTTGATATTGCCTGGCTTGTTGCTTGTTATCAATTCATTCAGTAAAGCCGTGTCAGCTATGGCTGATTTCATTGCATCTACGCTCTTCTTATATCCGCATACCAATTTTGCGCCTGTAATAGACTTGAAGTGCTCAACTTCAGAGGTGTTAGCGAGTGTTTTACAGCAACTAAAGTGAACTATTTTATCACGGAAGAAATCCCCGGCTATATCTGCCAATTCTTGTAAATCAACATTTCCATTCTCTCCCTCTAAACTTATAGAATGAAACCAACCATGACAAGCTATATAAACAATGTCTATTTTATTCCATTCACGTTTGTTCCTGTTGAAATACTCTATGTAGAGTTTCAAATCCTCTTTTGTCAAAATGTGCCTATAAATAGCATCGCATTTATGATATTCTTTCAACATTCTAAGAATAGGCTCGCTATTCAAATCAAAGCGTTCAGGCTTTTTGTGGGTATTGAATTTCCATTCTCCCTCAAAACAAAGTATATTCTTCATAAAATCACCTTTTATATTTCACTTTCATTCTTTGGTTTTCTCTTGCCGAGCGGTCCGCTGAACTTGCCACGGTTCAGCTTCACCCCATACTTGTTGAGTATGCGGAACACCGAGCTGCGGCTCCTGAAGCCGCTGACCTTCCAGATGTCATCGATAGTGTAGTTATTGTTATACATATTGACGATATTCCTCTCACGGTCAATGCCTTTCTTTGGAGTTGAACTCTTGGCTGGTTTAATACCCGACTTGATATATTCCACATGAGTAGCAGCCTTGCGCAAGGCAACTATCTCTTCGGACAACGAACCGAACATGAAAAGCACATCAGCGATTGATGTACTTGGGAACAACTCCCCCTTTGAGTCAATTTTATCCTGAATGGATATTATCCTTATCACCTTCACCCTGCAAAACTCCAGGAACATCGCCAATTCCCGAACGCCACGCAGTGCATTGCTGAACTTCGAGATGACCAGTTCATCACCTCGTTTCAGACAATCCATGAGCTGCTTCCATTCCGGGCGTGTCTTCTCTTGGCTTGCACTATCTTCTATGATACGGCAGCAGCCATACTTCTCCATCCAAGCCCGGTCAAAGGTGAATGTGTCATACTGCTCCGAGTTAAATATGTAACCTACTTTTGCCATAGCTATTATACACTGATTTGTAATTTGCCGACAAAGATACTTATATTCCATCAAAGTATAATCATACTCTGATAATTATTATAGTTAATTAAAGATTGATGTACTGCACTTTCTTGGATATATTATCATTTCATATCACACTATAAAGTATGAATGAGAATAAAACATAAAGTTTGATTTAGTTTGAATGAATACCCGATAAATAGTCGTAAATTCGCACTGCAAATTTCAAACAAAGTCCGAAATGGAAAGTATAAATATTATCATATCTGCGGCAAAAAGCCGATTGAGGGTGAAGTGCAAACAATCTTGCACTTCAAGTTTTCGCATATCATACTTTGAAGGTAGAAAGCATATGTCCATGTTGTCTGCCATCATACTTGCAATTCTTTTGCTGGCATCCTGTTCAAAAAATGCCAGTGAATCATCTTTCCATGATGCAAGGGAGGCATTGGATGCGCAAAAGGTGTTCCTTTCAAGGATGAAATCAGACAAGGATTTGTCTATGGAACACCTTGCCAACAAAATATCCAAATGGCGTACTTTAGAAGACTCGGTTTCTGCTTGTCTGATGCGAGACACCATCAAAAAGGCACATTCGTTTCCAATGGAAGAATTTTCCAATGTCCATGACTCCATCCGTGACGAGTTTATGCGCATAGCTACCGCCAAGCGAAGGACATTCAAGGATGTGCTCCTGTTGAAGATGAACGCCTCCCCTTATAAAAGTAAGAAGGAAACGGACAGCCTTTCCTTGGTGGCTTCAAAGTTTTTTGAGAGTATGGACACCATACCATTATATAAAGGTGACAAGACAAGAATCTTGACCACCTATCATTTCTTCTTGGAGAAGGTGAAGAAGGAAGGCATTGCCAACCAATCACAGTTCCTCGCCTTTCTGAAAACGGAGGATAGGCTGTTCAAGACATTTCTATCTCATCTATACGAGATGAGCGACGTGTCGGTTTCGCATATAACAAGTGGAACAGAAGATGTGTGCAAGATGATTGCTCAATCTTCAAGGAAAGGAAACTTACCGGCAAGGGATGCCGTGGCATATATGGCGGTTCGTACCAATCGAAGAATCATCGCCAATGCGCGGACTTGCGTTGCTGATATTAAGAGTGGAAAGGTTACTTCCGCTGAACAACGGACTGCCTATTTCTGGATGATACTGCAACCATTCCTGTCCATTGATGACTTCGGAATGGCGATGCTTTCAGAGAATCAGAGAAAGGATTTTGTGCAACTGTCAATAGATGCTTTAGGCACAATCGCCTGTCTTAGCCGTTCCTTGCAGATGGACAAGAATATGACAGACGGGTTACCAGATATGTTCATCAAGCTATACATTTCTTCATTATAAACACAATAGTTATGCTGCATAAATTTCTCAACGACTTCCTGGCACTTGCACCATTGCAGTTGCCAGAGCTTATCAACCAGGAGCGCATGGAACAGCCAGTCTATGAAGACGGCTATGTCCTGCTTGACTTCAAGTTGGAAAAGCCTTGTCCTCTCGAAGAGGTGATGAACCTGTTCGAAGATCAGATGGAACTGGTCATCCTTTACCACAAGGTGACTTCCGTACATACAGAGTTCGGACAGTTCTGCTGTGCCTTCTCCAACCCTAATTTCGGGCGAATGTACAAGATGAATGCCAGTACGGATGCCAATGGAAATGTCCACTCCGTCATGGTGACAATCTATGAGTCCTTGGAGTTCATGTACGGTGACTTGTGCCACGACATGGAACTGCAAGCGAGGACAGGCTTCTTCAAGTACAAGCGTGACAAGGCGGACATACTTATGTGTTTCATGTGACATTACGTTCCATTTATGAGCGACATGCAGCTTCAGAACATCGTGGACATCATCCACAAATGCCACACATGGATAGACGTTGGCAGTTCGTTCCATTGGAAAGACACCGCAGTTTCACGGCATGGCATGGTGCAGACCGTCTGCTGTCGGTGCCTGACTCTTCGAGCCTGTCATTCCAACAATGATTATGTCCGTGGGCAGGAGTGGCATATTCCTCTGCTTGACATTGACCGAAGTGCCAAGATTCTTATGAGAAAGGATGCTGGTTTCAAGAAACGCCTTGCTTCAAATACTTTGACAATGGCGGATGTCGAGCGACTTTTCATGGAAGTCACCTATGGAATTATTGAGTTGGAGCTATTCGAAGGTTATTGACCGTTTTACATTACATTTTGATCTATGATATTCAAGATTATCTTTCTTTTCTTCCCTATGTTTCTTTTCTTGGCATCAACGATGTGCTACAGAAAGAACAATCGGATGATGCAGAGATTTTATCTCCGCATGGTGTTTTCGCATAATTTTCGAAAACTGTACACATTGCTGTTGCTGATGGCAATATTGGTGTTCAGTTTCGTGGCATATCAAGTACAGCCCAACGAGATTGGTGCTCATGTAATGGCACTGTTGGCATTGTTGCTGTTCAAGTTCTCCTATGCAGACAATCTGCTGCATAGGTTGCATGACAACAGGAAATCATGTGCTATCGCTTTTACAGCCTCATTGGTGTTCATGTTCACTCCCCATTTGTACACATTGGGGATGATGGTAGGCTTGCTCTTGGTGGCATCCATCTACTATCCGTCCTCAAAGGTCATCTTCAAGGCACAATGTCCTGACAGTGGCAGACACTTGGCGCAATGTCCTGAGGACATCGTAAACTTCTACTTTTAGTCCATTCTTGGAATATGCCACTTGGTACTTGGCACATTCCACAACACTCAGTCTAAAATGAGAATCATTATTTCACAACATCAACAAGACATTTTCAATGAAACATATACCAAAGGAAAATATAAAGGTAAGTCTCTCTGTCGGCTTTCTGGCATCTCTCCAGGACCGACATAACGAGCGGTATTCCAAACACGAAGCGTTCTGCTATCTGCTGGACAAGGCTTGTGAACACTATATGCCGAAAGCCGTAAGCAAGGAAGTGGCAGACGAATTGAAAGATTTTCAGTTTGTTACAACCAAAACTCAACTTGCGGAGGACTGGCATTGGCATCGTGCCACCGTGCGTCAGTTCCTCGAAAAATTAACGGATCATGGGCTGATACTCTGCAAGGAGTTTGAAACGAAATACACCATCATCACGATGATTGGCATGAAGGACGGTAACGTTCCGACAATGCGAAATAGCATATTGGAACCAATCATCCGTTTCACAATGGACAGTTGGTTCAATGGCACTTCCACCACAGAAGAGACTGCCGTTGTCTGTGGTCAGATTGTAAAGGGTGCAGTAGCATTATCGCAAGAAAATAACTCTGTTTTTACATCATCTGACAACCAACTTTCATCTGATGATATTGCCACTTGCATGATTGGCAGACTTGTGGATTGTATGCCTCTTGTAGATGAGGAAGAACATAACAGACTTCAGCTGCGTAACGCAATCTTCAAGTTCTTCACTCGTGTTCTCAATCGAGACTGGCTCCAGTTGCTCCTTCTGATAAAGGAACTGCCCGACATCGCCAGTCATGGAAAGTCTGCTTCCGTCAAATTGAACACAGCTGAAGACATGAGCCTTTTCCAATCCCTGTGTTCCGCTTATAAGGCTTGCTGTCCTACCTCAACAGTTGAGACAGCTGCCAAGCCAGTTGTAACCGCCAAGGCGGACAACCATAAGTAGAGTTCATTCTGTTCCATTATAGCTGCCTTACGGACATTCTCCTTTTAAGACCTCACGGTTCGGTACTGGCATATCGCACTCGTCGTGGCTTGCCTTTTTTAGCGCATCGGGCTTGCCCGCTGTTCACGAATTTAGGGAGTGTGGTAACTCATTACCCCTACGACCTAAAAGTCTTCGGGAGAGTGTCCGCCAAGGCAGCAAGCTGGGACACTGTTTTTACTGACACATATAAGCATATCAGAGATATGGAAAGAATAGCAAAGCAGGTTTTGAACGTCAGGGGACGTAAGGGATGCGCCGCCGCTCTCAGCCGTGAATACCAACGCAACTGGAGCGACCGGGCTTGGCAGGTAGCTATTGCCAAAGGTAACTATGACCTCGGCAGACAGCATCTGAACTTCCAGATTTCCAAGGGAGGCAAGATAGCACCTATTGACAAGAGCAAGTCCATCCCACAGATGATGGCTGAGAACTTGGCTGCTCGTGGCATCAAGGACAAAAATGAGGGATTGACTGAGCCACGTTTCAGAACGGTGGCGGACTTCATTTTCAGCGGTTCGCAATGGAAGATGCGTGAGCTTGCTTTCGGTGACCAAGAGGTAGTCTTCAAGCCCGGCGACAACAAGGAGAATTATGCCGTCAAGCGTATGCCTGAGATTGAGCAATGGGCGACGGACATTTATAATTTTGTCGCAGGAAAGTATGGTGAGGAGAACATCGTTGCCTTCTATGTACACTTGGACGAGACTTCACCACACATTCATTGTGTCCTATTGCCAATAAAGGACGGCAAGTTTGCCTTCAAGGAAATCTTCGCAGGTGCCAACAATCGGGAATATAGTCAACGAACATCGAAACTTCATGACGAGTTGGCGATGGTCAATGAACCTTGGGGACTGGTGCGTGGAACGAGCCAAACGGAGACTCGGCAACGACACAGACCTACGGAGGAATACCGCAAACACCTGTCCGAGGAATGTTCTTCAAAGGAAGAGGAACTGGACAACCTTAACAAGGCTGTAAGCGATCTTCGGGTGGAAATAGCACTGGCAGAACGTCGTGTGAAAGGTCTCTCTTCTATGGTGGAACATCTGGAAGAAGAGAAACATCAGAAGATGTTGGAGATTGACAAGTTAAAGGTGCAGATTGCCAACAAGGAGGGCGACAGTTCCATCTTGTCGCAGAAGTTAGAAAAATTGCAAAACGAGTTGGCTTCCGTTGATGAGAAACTGGCAGACAAGAAAGACAAGCTCGCTGTAGCTGACCGGCAGTTGGATGAGTTGAACAAGGATATGGAGTTTGTCAAGGAGCGGACAGAGACGCTTCGACAGGATGCCATGCAGTTCTCTCGTGAAGCTCAGACTGGTGCTGGCACACTTATCAAGACAGCTATGTTGGAAAGCATGGTCACTGACTACCGTTCTAAGATGACATCATTGCCACCTGAAATCAAAGTCGCATTTGACGGTTCGCCATTGGAAACCATAGCCGAGCACACTGCCGAAGTTCTTCATTGTGCCACCTTATTATACCTTGGCTACATCGACCAAGCCACGACATTCGCCGAAGGGCAAGGTGGCGGAGGCGGTGGCAGCAATGACATGAAATGGGGACGTAACGAAGACGAGGATGACAGGCGTTGGGCGCACCGTTGCCTTGCGATGGCAAACAGGATGATGCGACCGAAAGGCAGCAAGAGTAGAAAGCGTTAATAGAAAAAATAATCGACAAATTGAAATTTATGATTAGAAAAGCAATATTTATGATGGCATTGTGCCTATGCGGACAAATGCAGGTCAATGCAGAGACTATGGATGATGGCACGGATGATTTGGTGCCGTCTGGCATAAATGAGGATATGCTCCGACAGATTGAGCCTACATACCTCAAAGAAGTGGCAGTTCCTTCTGCATGGTCTTCCAACTGGTTCGTTGGTGTATCGGGTGGCACTTCCGCTTTTGTAGGAAAACCGCATGGTAAAGGAAACTTGTTCGACAGGATGAAACCTTCCCTGGCAATAGAGGCTGGAAAGTGGTTCACGCCAGAGATTGGGGGGCGGTTTTGTTTCCAAGGTTTTCAGTTCAAAGATGCCAGCAAGAATGTCCGTGATTACAAGATGGTTCATGCGGATTTTCTTTGGAATGTCACCAACAGTTTTGTCAAAGAACATGCCACCACACAAAGATGGGGATTCATTCCGTATGTTGGTTGCGGTGTCATCCATAACGAGGATAACGGCAAGAGTCCGTTTGTCATCAACTATGGTGTGATTGGACAATATCGTTTAACAAAGCGTTTGGCGGTCAACATGGAATTGGGTGGCGCAACCACATTCCGTGACTATGACGGTGTGGGCGCATCCAATAAGTTTGGTGACAATTTGTTCACCTTGTCTGCCGGACTGACTTTTAACATCGGGAAGGTCGGTTGGAAGAAGGTTGTAGATGCCGCTCCTTATATCAACCAAAACAAATGGCTGGCAGATTATACCAATGATTTGTTGGCCCGCAATCAAAAGTTAAGCAAAGCTCATGCGGAGGATGCCAATGTCATCGCTGAAATGAGAAAGATTTTGGAGATTGAAGGATTGCTGAAAGCATATGCCGACCACCTGACATATTATGCGGATAGTACGGAGCATCGCATCTACCCGAAAAATGACTACAGCGGTTTGAACTCGCTCCGTGCAAGATTGGCTCACAAGGACTGGAATGGCATGGGGAAACTAAAAACAAGTCGCTCTCTGGAGTATAGTTTCTCTGTTTCCGATTCTGTTTCTTGGAACAAATACGTTGCAGAAATGGCAGGTGGGAACAAGAGCATCGGTTCGCCAGTGTTTTTCTTTTTCAAGATTGGAACCACGCAGTTGGTTGACGTTTCACAGATGGTAAACTTGGATGAGCTTGCTCGTGTAGCAAAGGCTTATCATCTCAAAATTTCCGTTGTTGGTGCTGCCGACAGTGCCACAGGAAACGATGGCATCAACAATCCTCTCAGCAAGTCAAGAGCTGACTATATCACGCAACAGCTTATGGTAAGAGGCATTGACAAGTCCATGATAATATCAAAAAGCGAGGGCGGTATTGATGAGTATTCACCAATTACTGCCAACCGTCATACGGCTGTCAGACTATTTGTCCAGTAAATGTGTTTTACTATCATTCATACGATAAGCGGTAATCTGCAAAACAATGATTATCAAAAGAAAGAGTCCGTTCGTGATGAATGGGCTCTTTCTGCTATTGGTTGTTTTGTTCTTTCTCCTGTCGCAATATCTTGTTTATGACAGTGATGACTTGCTCTTGTATATAAGCTTTGAACATCGTGTCATCCTTTATGGCAAAGTCCAACTGTTCATATACTACAGTATTGACAGAACTTCTGAGTTGTTTTAACTTGTCATTTACTGGTATCTGTCGATGGGCTTGCCAATAGAACGTAACTTCATCTTGCACTATCGCTTTCAACACCATTTTCTGTTCACGGCTGAGTTTCTTGAAAGTCTTGTTTTCTCGTTCTTCGTTGTTGCCATATAAAATAGTATCAATATATTCATCGGCATCAACGATCTCAAACTCATTGTCCCCGAAAGGCAAGTCCAAAATCTTCTTGTTGCTTTTCTTCATCTCACCCATGCACTCCTTACAGATGTGTTGGACATGACCTTTCCCCGAAAATGACTCGTTCGACTTGTATTCACCACAAATCTTACAGTAATGTCCTTTATGCTTCTTCTTTGCCATATCTCTTATCTTATCAAGGGTTATGCAACTGTATGAGAATGCAGGATGCATCATCTTCCAAGTATTCTATACGACTTGGCAATTTGTTTTCTACTATAACAGAATCTATGCAATCCTTGGATTGATAAAATCCATCTGTACATAAAAACAACAAGTCCATGTCTGATATTTTCGTTTCTTGAATGGATATAGGGTTGCGGAAACCTCTTCCATTCACACAACGAGTCAGAAAGGTACAATTATCACCTTCCTTCTGGTGGTCTTCAGTAAGTTGATGTATACCTTTTTCTTTTTTGTAATATAGACGAACATTTCCTTGCCATGCGTAATAGGCAGTATCATCTTTTATGTATAAGACGGTAACTGCTGCTCCCATTTTGCAACAAAGAGCCTTGCATTTATCTGCAACTGCAATGTCTGCTTGTTCAAAAGCCTTTGCTAACAGATCTCTTATATCCACAGAATTATGTTCTGCCAATATTTTATAAATACTTTGTGCAACAGTGACAGCTGCGATCTCACCATATTGTAAGCCACCCATACCATCGGCAAGGATAGCGATGCAACTCCTATCTTGTAATTGTTTGCACAAGATAAAATCCTGGTTTGTATCACATAAGCCTTTTTGACTACAATAATTTATATCTATCATTATAAATCCCTTTCTTCTGTAGCAGAGCGAAACACTTCTGAAATGACTTGCCATGTTCTCCTTACTTGGTCATAATTCAAACCCGATTGTGAATTGAGAGTTTGGCTTATCAAATAGCTTCTCTCCTCCAACTGCAATTCCTCGTCAATTTTGTCTGCATAATATACAAGTTGGTCTCGGTTCAATAACTTTGCCAAATCGTTTGCCAGCCAATAGCCACTAGCTACATATTCGTCAAAATCTTCCCAATCATACACTTCCATATACGCTTCTCGATCCAAGTTTGCCATAAGGTAGTTGTCCAATATGAACGACATATCCTCTGCATCCTTGTTTGTGGTTAGATGTCTGTCCATCCAAGCATTGAACTTCAGCAAGAATAATCCATGCAAAGAAGCTATCTTTACAGTGAATCTGTCATCAATACTAACAGTTATAGCATCAGAAAGCACTTCGTCAAACCCTTTTACGGACATGGCAATTGTTTCTTCGGGTGGCCAATAGATGTTGTCATCTTCCTTGGCGACATATCCGTATGGAACAACATCTATCTCATAGTCACCATAATAGAAGCGTTGGTGTTTTGCCTTGTCCTTCTCGAAACCATCCGCAATCAAACTATTTTTGATTTTGTCAAATTCCTGCCAGTTTGGAACAGCTATAGCCAGATCCAAGTCTCTTGTCTTTCTACGTGATGACGTGTTCAGCATCTGCTGCATGACTATATCTCTAGCGGTGGCTCCTATGATAAAGAAGTCGTGATCCATTCTACGGAAACTATCTGTAAGTTTCTCCAACAAATCCACAAGAAATGGATTGTTTATCTTTTCACTCGAAATCTTTAAGCTCATTCTTTAATATGCGTTGCGCAGCCTCCAAGCAGCGACTATTGCCACTACCCATCAAGTCTGCATAGATTAATATAGCAGGAACAGTTCTGTTGTCTGTTTCCCAATTCCAAAATTTGTTGTACAGATGAATTTCCCCATTTGCATCTTGCTTGACGACACCTGTTCGTATAAGATGTGCTGCAGGTATTTCCGTGTATATGTCGAAAAGTCCTGGTTGTAAGTAGCCATCCGTCAAGTTTGCGGCAGGCTCTCCTCCCCATGACATGCCCTTTGGCAATACTATGTTTTTCCACTCATTTCTATTCGCTTCTGTTCGAAATGCCATTGCGCCTACCAGCAATTTGGGTTTCAATACTTCATTGTAATTGCTAACCCATAAGTCAAGCAGTTGTTTTTTGTCTTTTATTATGCGACCGTTTTTAGTGTCACAAACAAAACCACGTCTTGCAAGTTCATCCAAAACGTTTTTCACGCTTCCCAAAGATACACCAATTTGCTCTTTTATCTCTCGATAAGGCTTCTTTATATTGTCTGCATCTTGCAACAGATAAAACACGACCTTCAATCCTGCATCTTGAAACACGGGATAGGTTTTCACCTTGGATTCTGTATTTTTCCTTCCTTGATTAAATATTTGGAAAATCAAGTTTCCTGCCTTTGTATATCTGACAAGGCAGTTTCCTGCACAGTCCAGATAGTTGATACCTCTGTTTGCCAATTCTGTTGATACCTGCGGCGTGACGTATTGCGTAACAAGCAAGATTTGCTGCTTGTCATTGTTCATCGTTTGCATAGTCGCTAATGTCGGATTTAATGTGGCTTTGGTTATGTTTTCCCTTACATGACACACAAAATCTACATTCATGATCTTAACAGTGACATCATTTTCATTGGTACAATTTACTTTGACGGCTGTTGTTGACACAACATCCCCCACAGGAAGGCTTGCTCTAAGAGCATCCAATGCTTGGTTTATTATGATATTGTTTGCCATCATTTAATGTTATTTGTTCAATATATCAGTTGTGTTCAATTTGATTGAACGTTGCAAAGATAATGAACAAAACTTAAACGAACGAACTTTTTGTTCAATATTTCATCTTGTTCAATACTATTTAACATAGTGCGAAGATTGAACAGGGATATTTTCAGAAATACAATTCCCGAAAAGTGACACAAATGACAAAAAACGGGAATGCTCGAACTGTATATGCCGGTTCTAACAGATCTCTCTATTATCAAAAAGCGGTAATCTTACCAGTTTTAGTTACTACACATCTCCCATACCCCTTCATCCTCCCTTGTTTTTCCTTAGCAAATTTAGTTCAGCCCACCAGACTGTCAAGTACCGCCTTGCTATTAGCAGGTTATTTCATCAGCAGCCTTCCACCAATCAAAGATTGGGGTATTCCAATGAAATAATCTCCCAATTCCTTGTCTTGTCTGCCTCCATGTCCGAACTCTTGATTGCACGTAAAATCAATTCCCTCGATGAAGTCGTAAAGGCTTTGAGAATAGGGAAGAAAAAGAAGTTTCACAATTTAATCTGAACAGATATGAACGATATGATTAACGAAAGAGACAAGGAGTTTGCCAATGATTTTTCACGCTTTGTGAACGGCAAGATGTGTTCCGCATCCAAGGTGGGTGCAGAGTTTGCCAATGACCACCGCTTTCTTGTAAACGAGAAGTTCAAGGTGATGATGGCTTTCATGGAGCAGTTGGCAATAAACTATCAGAAGGGCTATTATGACCTTCGCAATGAATGGGCTTGCACTTTGGCACATGCAGCCATTGAAGCCTTGCGTGAGCAGCAGCTCTACTATCCATCTTCATCAGAGTATTCACCCAATAAATAATGCAGTTATGACAAGCAGATTGATTACACCACAGTTGGCGGAGCAGTTCAAGCAATATCCGCTTTATTCACAGGACGGCAAGAAGAAGGATGCCATTTGCCAATGCGTCTTCTTCATCGGCAAAGTCCGTTGGTATGTATTGGAAGGTCAGCCGGAAGGCAATGACTTCACGCTGTTCTCTATCGTTGTCGGTCTTGCCGATACAGAATATGGCTATGCTTCCATCAAGGAAATGGAAAGTATCAGCGTGGATGTCGGACATAACCTTCCCAAGATACCGATATTGCAGGACAAGAGCTTCAAGCCTTGCCCAATCGGAAACATTCCCGACGAGAGATTGCAGTCGTTTCTGTCTGACATGTATGACAGGGAAGAAGTTTAAACCATTCATCAGCCGTAGGCTTCTTGCCTATGGCTGCTAAAAATCAAACTATATGATACAGCAAAAGATAACGGAGATAGCCGAAATATTAGGATGGAGCGTTGATTTCTCCGAGCCACAAAATGGCAAGACAGATGTAAACTTCGCCAAATATACTTCCTATGGTCAAGATTTCAATTTCAGCGTGGAACTTGAAGACGATGATATGGAAGCCTTCATCGACAATATCCATGAGTATTATGAGAACTTTGATGTTGACGAGGAAGCGTACATTTGGATTGGCTCAGACGGTCACGGCAAAAATGGCGCACCTTACCACATTGCCGATATAGTCAAAGACATGGAGGAAGCCGAAGTCATGATGGCTGACCTTTATGAGGCATTCAGACAATATTATTCACAGTTGGAACTTCAAGCCGTATGACAATAGAACAATATCTTTACCGTCTATGTCGAAACATTCTCAATGAGCGTTTCGACTGGCGCAAATACCTTACCACCCGAAGCTATTTCGGCAGAGACCTTTGCGTCACTCCGCTCCATGTCTCCTATGGACAAATCGGCTATACCATCCATTTCCCTTACTCTCGTGACCCAATGCCCGAACTCGCATATGATTGGGAAATGGACGACCTCACCATCGATGAGAAAGATTGGCAGAAATGGCTATCACCCGAAGAAGATGATGAGGAGGAAGAATAAAACTCCCAAAACGAAAAATCCAAGATGCCTACACATTATTATATATGTGCGCATCTTGGATTTTTGCATGTTTACCACAGATTGACTCGTTACCGACGGAACGCAGACCGTGCGACTTTTTCCTCTTCTACCTCAGTCTGCTCATTATCATTTGATGATGCAGATTGCTTCATGTCCTTCGCATCCTTGTTTTCTTCCGATACTGAAGCTGCAACATCCTCACTCTGTTGCTCCTTCATTTCCAAAGACACTTCGTCTATTCTCTGCGTGAGAATAGACGTTGCCTTTTTCACATCCATCAAGGTGGTCTTGATGAAACTTGGCGACTCCTTCAGACTGCCGAGCCACGATTTCAGATAGGCGGCACTGTCTTCCTTCAGATTCTTGGTTATGCCATACTTCTGGCACACCAACGCACTGCCCAACTCTGCAACCAGTTCCTCACGTGCATATTCATCGGAACCGAAGCCCGACTGCGGTTTGAGACGGTTCAACTGACCTTCCGCTCCTGTCGAGTGAACCATCTCATGAAACGCTGTTCCATACCACGACTCACCGTCTTTAAACTGTGCCTTCTCAGGAATGGTTATCTGGTTGCGGGAAATGGAGTAGAACGCATTGTCCTGGTGTTCTATATTGATGGGGCAAATCCATTCCTGCTCCTTGAACATCCGGTCTACAGCAGGAAACGAATACATGTCACCTTCCTTCACCAATGCCTTTTCTGGCTTGTTCTCTGCTTCCAACTTGGCATACAATTCAGGTCTTGCCTCCTTCAGATTGGTCTGTGCCACATTGAACACCTGGTACACATTCAACTTCGGATAGACATTATACTCCTTCTGCTCCTCAGCACTCATTCGCTTGTAGTCGTCATAGGGTATCTTTTCTTTTGTCTCCTTGTGTACAATGGTGAAACTTGTCAGCATCACAGGAAAACTCTTCTCTCCCTTATTGATGCCAACCTTGGGCAACGGCTCGCCATTGGCATCCACCATCTGCTTCTTGTTACCTTGCTTGTCGGTCTGATAGTTCAAACCCACTGCACGGTTAAAGGTGCAAAACACTGGCAACTCGTAGCCTTTCTTCTCGCAGAGCATGGTGAGCAGCAAGGCATTCATGCCGTTATACTCCCTGCCAGACAGGTTCTTCGGCCAACTCAATGTACCTTCCGTAAACCAAGGCTTTTGCCATCCGTCCTTGCTTCCCAACGACTCGATTTTCTCTATCATCATGTTTGCGAAGGTGTCCAAGGCTCTGTCCTCAGCATTTTTCCCATCGCCATTATTCTGTGGACTCTTATTGTAATATGCCATACTTGCTAATTGTTAGGATTATACGGTTTCTTTTCCCACTGGCTCAACTGCACCACCTTGCAGCCCAGGTTGAGTCTGTCGTTATACACCGAGATTTCCAACTCGCCCTTTGCCTCGATGGTGGCTTTCGACTGCAGCCATTCTTCCTTTTCTTCCGAGAAACGGACAAAGCGCACCCATGTAAAAGCAAATTCTTCTCCAATCTTCTCTGCACTGAAAGCAGAAAACATCAGGAAAGCCTTACCATTTTTGCCTTTCTTCATATCAATGTCCTTACCGACCTTGCCTTTGAACTCCATGTCGCCCACGATGCCATCCTTGCTTTCCGATACGGGAGACAGGTTCACTTCCGATACCTTCAAGTTGAAATACAGGTTGTCGTCTTTCTTCTTGAAGGTCAACACACCTTTCAATTCAATGCGGTTGCCCACGACAATGCCTTCCGCTTCGTCACCATCCATGATACAACTGACAATCACGGTCTTGTTGATACCACTCTTGGCTGGCACCACCACATCCACGGAATATGTCGTAAAAGGCATTCCGTCCTTCCCATTGCGAACCACTGCAGCCTTGCTGACGGTTCCGCACACACTTACGTTACATTTAATCATAGCTCAAATACTTTTTTATTCGTTTTCAATCGACCAAGATGTGGAACCTCCAAGTATCTTACTTTCTTTGCATTGTCTGACTTCGACTTTCTTGCTGTTCCTGGACTTGCTCATAGTTTTGTGATGCCTGTTGCGTCAGCACGATAGTATTCACCATTCCTGCTATACGCATTTTCTTGGCTTCGTTACTTAGATTGGTATCACCCAACACTTGTGACAATCTGCAGAACTCCGCATTGGTCAGTTCTCTCGTCACTTTGGTAGTGCCATTATCCGCTTGCAACACAGCCTTTCCATTATCGCCAACGCTCAGCACACATTCATTCATAGTCGGTATCAACGGTTTCAAGTCCACCTGCCTTTTGCTTACAGCTTCTGAGATTTGCGCTTTTTGCTCTTCCTCGCTTTTACTGTCTATTTGCACAGCGAGGGCAAGCAGACTGCTATACATGGTAGTCACCAATCCCATTATCGGGTCTGCACTTGACAATCCTGTGCTTGCGTCCTCGGATGAAAGCAGTTTCTTCATCCAATCGTCAGGTGACAGACTCGTGTCCACTGCCGAACTATTTCCCTTGTATTTTGCCAACAGGTCATTGCCGTTATACAATGCTTGTTGCTTCAGATTGCCTTTCTGCGCTATCTCCGCCAAGTATGATGCAGGATCCACGTCCCTTGTCTTGCCGTTTGCCGATATGTTTTTCACTCCGAAATGCAAGTGTTCGCCAGTAGTGCGTGTGCCGGTATTTCCCGACACACCTAACTTTTGCCCAGCTTTTACCTCGTCACCCACCTTCACAGCAATACTGTCCAAGTGCATATAGGTGGTCTGTACCTTGCTTCCGTCCGATCTTGCGTATTCCACAGTCACAGACTTGCCACCGCCAGTATTGGCATTGTGGTTCACAGCTACCACCTTGCCGCCATTCTCTGTAGCCAGCACATCATCATGCTTGGCTCTGATGTCAATACCCTTATGCATCTGCTGTTTGCTTTTGTCCATAGGGTCTTGACGCATACCGAATGGAGAAGTGACAAACAAGAACTCGTCCCTTTTCACAGGGAATGAGTATTTGTCGTTGGTTGTTTGAGATGCTGTTTGCTTCTTTTCGTCATTATTGGATGGCGATACCGAAGACGATACCGTTGCAGAAGTCCTTGCATTCTGTTCTACGCCGAACTGCTTACCCTCAGCCCTCATTTCTCGCATCACTTGTTGGTCATACTTCTGTAATCCATTGATCTCGATAATCTTTTGCAAACTGGCTGCATATCCTCCATTGGTGGCATAACCGCCTCGCTCAATACCTTTTGTCCATCCCTTGTAGTCGTCGGGAGAGAGTTTGAAGCATTGGCTGTAGCGGCTGCTGTTCTTCAATATTTTGGAATGGTGTTCGTATGAGTCACCCACCGTGGCATACTTGCAGAACTTCTCATTCGGCTTGTCATCGGTATAGACAAGATAATCGCCACCGTTCTTCAACCAACTTTTCGAAGCCTTCACGCCAAAGTGGTTGTTGCCCAACTGCGACAGTTCACTCTGTCCATTACGGCTTTCTAAGATGCCTTGCGCCAAGGTGACGGAAGCAGGGATGCCATATCGCTTCATCTGCTCCATCGCCTCGGCAGCATATCTTTCTGCATATTGCTGATTCTTGCTCATGTCTTTATATCCTCATTATTATCGTTTCATACCGCCAGAACGCTGCTGTTCCTCAGTATTTTGCTTCTCTTGCTTCTGCTTGGGTGCCTCCAACTGGTCACAGATAGCCACTCGTTCTCCAGCTCGGATAAGCTTGGGCAGATAGGTGTCTAAGGCATGATGTGGAAAGCCAGCCATGTAGGGACCTGCTTGGGTGTTTCTCTTTGTCAATGTAATCCCCAACACTTCCGCTCCTCGCTTGGCATCCTGTTCATACATCTCATAAAAATCACCTACACGAAACAGCAGCAAAGCATCTGGATGCTTAGCTTTCAACTCCTTCCATTGCTTCATGATGGGAGAGTCCTTGGTCTCTTCCTTCTGCTTACCCTTTGTTTCTTCCTTCTTTTCCACAGTAGCGTTATTATCTCTTTGAACAGTCGCATCCTTCTCTTCCCTAATATCTGTCTTTTCCTCAGAAGATGCTTGCTTGTTCTCTTCCTTGTGATACTCTCGATGTTCTTCCTCATTCTTATCGGTGGAGACTTGTGTTTCTTGCTTCACCTCGGTTTCATCAACTTGCTTTTCAGATGCAGTCTGCTCTTGTGTCTGTCCTTTCTGCAGGATGTCAGCAAACAAGGTTGCTGCAAGATGTTTCTTATACTCGTTTTTGTCTTCGGCTATCCACATCCGTTGCCATTGGCTTGGCGATACCACACGAGGCTGCAACTTGTCTGCGCCATCAATGGTGGCTGCACACAGAATGACATCGTTCTTTGCCTTGAACACGTTCACTTTCTGTATGCGGTTCATGTCCACCTCGTTGTGCTGACCGCTGCCGAACAAGTCCACCTTCAGATTAGGCTTTGTCTCTGCCATCGCATAGTATTTCTGTGCCAGTTCCACTCTCAGACTGTCCATCGTGTCCTGCGCCTGTTTCAGCGTGGTGAAGAAGCGGTTTAAGTCCGCCTTGTCGGGATAGATGGAAAAAGCCTTCTGTCCTTCGGGCTTGATATACATCGCCCAACGCTTGTTGTCATCCTGCACCATCTGTATGCGGTCGAAGCCCACTTGCTTGCTCTGGCTCACGGCATCACTCACGTCTATCTTGGATATGTCTTCCAGTTGCCAGTTCTTCAATCTTGCCACAGTGATGTCCTTTCCTGCAAAATAGCTGTCATCAGGATGGTAGCCCAAAGCGCCATCGGGATTATAGAACTTGACAGACTGAAAACCTTCCTTCTGTAAGGCATGTTCGATGCGCTGCTTGCTCATGCCCGACACCTCGTTGTTCACTTCCAATGATGCTCCTGCTGGCAACACCACATCGGCACTCTTGTTTTCCTTGTCTCTTACAATCACCACAAACTTCTGCTCGCTGTCAGGATGCTTGGCTATCTCATCTGCCACAAAGTAGTGTTTGGGCATCTGCGCTTGCATCTCGGTGGTCTGCTGCTCGTTCTTCAAGGATGAATATTCTATTTTCTCGCCACGCTCTGCCTTGCGGATAACGTCCAAGGCATTGTTCACATCACTCTCTATGGCATCTATCAAACATGGATTTTCTTTCAGTTCACGGTTCCAGTAGTCCACCAGTCCCATGTTCTCCTTGGAAATCTTAGCTGGCATACCCATTTCCATCATCTTGATGCCCGAAGCCAGTTCCACCACCAGTTTCTCTTGCTTCACGGCATCCTCAGATGGCGCAATGCCGTTTTTCATCACCATGCCCTCCCTTGCCAGTCGCTGTTGATGTCCTGTAGCACTCACCACTTGTCGCAGCATTTCCTGCACATAATCGCTATAATGCTCAAAGTTTTCTTGCTTTGGTATATACACAGCATCTTTTTCTGTGTCATAGTGTGCCACTCCGCTTCCGTCTTTGCGCACCGCCATCAGGTTTTCCTTCATCTTCTGAATGAAGTCATTTACTTGGCTACGCAATGCCTTGTCTTCATTCGCACCGACATTCGCCTTCACCACATCTTCATATTTCTCCTTATCTTTCAGTGGCAGCATGGTCTGGTCGATGTTAAACAGCACTCGTATTTCCCGATTATGTATGCCCTTGTACTGTGTCTGATCGGTTGCCGACAATTCCTGGTAGTCCTTTCTGCTGATGATGTCTTCCGGGTTATGTCGGTTCACATACTTGTTCCACGCATACCAGTTGAACGGCACACCTCTCTCATGCGCCATCACAGACTCGTCTCGCTTCTTGGCTTCGCTAAATAACGTGTAAAGATTTGTAGAAAATCCGTTCTTGTCGGAGTTCAATCCCATCACGAGGGCATTGAACGGACTCACTGCCGCTCCCTTTGGGTAAAACCGTGGATATTGCTTTCCTTGCTCATTCAGCCAGACACCCTTGTTGTCGACTGCTTTCGACAGGGCCTCGGTAATCAGTGACACTTGACGCTCTGCCGCATTCTTCTCTTGTGGACTTTTCTCTTTCATCGTATGATTGTTTTACGTTTTCTTTTATTATCTTGAACGTTGAATAACTTCTCGCTGCTCTGCGTTTTCCATCGCCTCGTTTCTCACACTTCTCACTTCTTGCTCGCCATAGTTGTGTTCTGCCATCTGTCTCATCTGGTCACTCTTGGCAAGCACGGCATTGGCAAGGGTGTTGAGTGGTAAGGCTCCTGCTTGATATGCTCCAACCACATGCTCTGGCAGTTGGATGGTGTATGGCACTCGGTCGATGGTTGCCACCAAGCAATTGCCTTGCAGCACAGGGTTGGCTATTCGGGGATTCAACGGTTCGTCTGGATAGGACTTATATTGCACTGCTTGTGATGTTGTATTATCGTATGATACAGCATTTCCATCATTGCTTTCCCGTTTGTTTGCCAATGCTTCATGTCCTGCCTTGTTCAGCAGATTGGCACCGCCCATACCGATGAGTGTCATCTTCAATAGCGGATTCTTCACGAACATTCCTGCAAGGATGGCGGCTATCGGCATCATATTGTCCTTCAAGCCTAATGATTGCGTCTTGCCAGTGAACAGTCCAACAAGGATGTCGGGCAACATGGCTATCACATAGCCGAGATTATTGCCGATGTCGCTGAAACCATTCAGTCCGAAGTTCTTCAACAGTCCTTCCCATCCGTTGCTGTTGTCACGCTCTGGCTGTTCCTGCTGCGTATCTTCCGATTGTTGCTGTTCTGCATCTTCTTGTAGGGCCTCTGTCTCATTTCTTTCTTTGATGATACGCTCAGCCTCTGCAACCTTGGCTGCGTCGTGCTTGGCTTTCTCTTCCAAATAGGCATCTTCCTTGCCGGGTGCCACTATCAGCGGTACATTCTTGTATTTCGGATCGTTCCGTTTCTCTTGCTCTTTTTGGAAAGGAAACTTAATACTGTTATCTGTCCATGCCATAGGTGTAAATGCTTTTTGTGGGATATGTATCTTATTATGGAATTTGCTGTTGAGCGTCTTGACATAGCCATTGTCGGTGGCATTCACTTTCTTGGCTTGTGAGCGAAAACCAGTGAAGGCATTGCCGTTTTGTCCGAACACACCCTTGCTGATGCTCAGTTCCATCACTTGCTCTTTCCGCTGTTCTGCGTTTCCCTTCTTGGAATCGAGAACATGGCCCAATGCCATGTCGCTCCCCACCAAAGTTGCCAATGACTTCCAACTACCGATACCGCCCATGGTCACGGCATCCACTACCGAGGCGGTAGCCCTTCCTGCAAACTTCTCCGTCTTGCTTGGTTTGTAGGCTTTCTCGCCACGAGCCTCTATCTCTGCTGTCAATGGTGATTTCAGGAGTTCTTCTTGCAGCCCCCAAATGCTGTTTTGTGCAGCTTTGCGCAAGATGTAGTCCATCGTTGATTTGGGTGTATTGTCCTTGACGAGCTTCCCAATCATCAGGTCTTCCATCCTTTGTGCAACGTATGCGTATGCCAAATCCTCGCCACAGGCTTTCGACAAAGCGTCATATTTGCTTCGTCCAATTTCCTTCACCACGGCATTGCGCCACTCGCCAGCAAGAAGAGCCAAATCCTTCACGATGTTTTTGTCCTTCCATATCTTCTGGTTGCACATCGCTAGATAGTCCTCCGTGGTTTTGCTGTTCCATTTGCCTGTTTGCTTTAGAACAAACTCGGTGTTGTCGGCATACGGATTGGCAGAAGCAAGCACTCCTGCCAAACTGCTCTGGTATCTGCCTCTTTCCTCCAGTTGCTTGTGAGTCAAGTCATCTCGCACCTGTTTCATCACAGGTGCCAGCTTGCCGTCAAAATATCCTTGAAGGCAATACTCCAGTTCGGCAAAGCGTGTAGGGTTCTTGATTGTACTCATTATAGCGTTACGTTTAGTTGACCTAATATCTGTTCTCTTGTCTGCTCGATGGCTTGGTGATACACTTCCATCTGTTTTGGAAAGTATTCCTCCAGCCAAGAGTCCTTCTCTATTCTGTCATGGATGAAGAGGATGGCTTGCTGCAGTTCTATCTCCACGGAGCATTCTCCTTCCTCTCGGTTATTGAACCACGCCTTTGTCCACCATCTCACTCCTGCACGGTCGGGATAGACACTCACCAACCTTGGAATATCAAAGCTCTGCACATCGATGTCCAGTTCAGCAAGCGGGTCGATGATGCCACTCGTCCTTATGGTTTCGTCATGGAGTTTTTTTTTAGAACTTCGCTCAATGTGGACAGATAGATGCCATGCCGCAATGCCAGATAGTTCAAGAAATCCGCAATCAGCAGGTTCTGCACCTTGCAAGCCAAGGGCATGGCTCTCTGCCCGATGCCTAACGGATTGCTGATGGATGGCATAGCTTCATAGAAATAGTGTTTCGCCGCTGACAAGGTAAAGATGTTCCTTAGCGACTGCTCTGCATGTTGCGGTGTCACATACATACCTTTATACAGGTCTTCCATATACGATGGCATGAAGCGCAGCATCAATTCTTCTATCTCTTTCTGGTCTTTGTCATACTGTGTGGCTATATTCATGTCGTAGGTCTCAAACTCAGAAAAACCTGTCTTACCGGTCTGTTCCATTGCCTTCACATTGCCATATAGCATGGTCAGAAAATCAATCGGATTGATTTCCTTGCCGTCAAACTTCACCTCGAAATGCAGTCTGTCACCGCTCAATGCCACGATGTTTCCTGCCTTCACGGTTTGTCCGAAGTTCACGAACACGTTGGCAAGGTGGGCGTAGGTCACTTCATATTTGCCGTAGCGTATCACTTGGTAGATGCCGTGTGTCGCATCATTGCCAATGCCCGATACCGTTCCGCTTGCCAAGGCAGACAGCAGATAGTGATTTGCCTCAAAGTCCAGTCCGTGATGGAAGAACACGGTTCCTGTTACAGGATGCTTCTGTTTGCCATAGCCAAGTGTCAGTTCCACATCCTTGCCTCGCTCCTCAAAGGGCATGCAAAAGCCGCTTTTTGATTGCAGCATCATTTCTTCTGTATATCTCATGTTGTTGTCGTTTTTATGTTTATCGTTTCATGCCGCCACTGCGTGTGGTCGTTTCTGCTTCGTTCACATTTCTTCCTTGACCGCCATCACCACTGACAATGTTCTTGATATTGGAATTGTTGCCGATGAGCATCATGCCGAGCATGGCTCCTGCTATCTTGCCAAGCCATCCGAAACGTCCGAAAGTGAGGAACGCTGCTGTTACCAGTCCTGCAAGGCTCAGTCCCGACACGTTTCCTTTCCCTAAGTTCTTGAAAAAGTTGCCGAACATCTCCAGTCCGTTGCCTCCGAAGATGCCACGGAAAAAGTTGCTCATTCCGCTCCACTTGCTGTTGATGTCGCCCATGGCACCATTCACAGCATCCACAGCTTCTCCAGCCTTGTTCTTCAGTCCTTTCACGTCTTCCACAGCTTCGGATATTTTCTCCGTGGTGTCTTTTCCTACCACCACATCACTGGCTATCTCCACCATGCTCTTGTCGTTGACAAGGTTCTGCCATGCCACATATCCTGCTGCGCTGCCCACAGCGGCTGTTTTCATCGCACTTCCTGCGCCTTTTAGTGCTTGGGTGGGATGCACAGCCGTATTGCTTGCAGATTTCAGTCCTTGCTTGGCGACACTACCTGCACCTTTCAAGGCACTGCCGCCATACTTTGCTATCTTTGCCCATATACTCATAGTCGTATCTTTTTATTGTTATTTGATCTTTCCGTTTCGCTTCCATCTGTTCATGCAGTTCTTCACGATGGTTTTCTTGTCTGCCTTGTCGTGGCTACCTTCCTCTATCTCTGCCCAGATGTCCGCCATCGAGGTGTACTTCACCGCCTTGGTCAGCCGTTGCAGCTTTTTGTTCATTACCTTCAGCTTGGGGCGGATGCCGAAAACGATTTCCACTCGTTCCTTCTCGGTCATCTTGTTGCCTGACAAGCATACAAGCCTGATGTCATTTACTATCTCCACGCTGCCCATAATCAACTCCCGATAGATTTTGTTGCGCTTGGCTGACAGTGCCACAGCAAGGGCATTGCTCGGATGTTTATCCAGTTGTTTGGTGAATCCTCCCAAGTTATCCACCAACCGGTCTATCTCGTGATAGAAGCCATATACCTGTGCAGCATACACCACGATGGAGCGGAACGAGTTCAAGTAGTTGTTGAACTCTCGTTGCAGATTGGTGGTTCCTTCCACTTCCTCTTTCAACCAGATATGCCCGGTGGTCTGCATCAGCATCACCTTCTCCTGGTTCTTCAACTCCTTTTCAGCCTTGTCTGTATAGGCGTATATCATTCCTGCCAACACAGGGTCGTTCTGGGCTTGCATCTTGCAGACAGAAAGCAACATGATGCCAAAGCAAAATATCCATGTTCTCATACTCGAATGCTTTTATATAATTATGGTGTACTGACTTGGGCAGCTCTCCGCCACCGCCCCAATGCTTGGGTGGCAATCTCACCATTACTTCTGTCTATCATCCCTGCCGTGACATTGTTCCACACATCACTCATGGTGTAGTAGCGGATGCTTAGATACAGTTTGTTGAGCTTCTTCTGAAATGCTGACAACTTATCATTCAATGCCCACAAAGTCTTCGAACGGTCTGCTCCTGTCAACATATTCTCCGTTCCTCCTTTTGCCACGGCATCATTCAACAGATTGAAAACCGATACCAGTTCCGTTGCCGTCTCGATATACAGGTTGTTCATGCTCATACTTGCCACGATGCCTTGCGGATTGTTCTTAATGGCTGTCTTCAACTTGGCGAGCGTGATGAAAATCTTCACGCCATCATCATACAGATGGGTACAGGCTTTCAGCGAAGAGGCATAGCCGTTCACTGATTTCAAGTAGCTGTTGTACTTTTTCTCCCATTTGTGTATTTGATTAAACTCAGCAGCCATCGTGTTCTGCAACAACGCCGTCTTGGTCTGTCCGTTGATTTGCTTTTCAATCTCACTGTTGATAAGTTCATTGCCTTCTGCCAGTGCCATCCATTCCAAGGGATTGGATGACACCAATTGTGCCTTGACTTCCAATGCCGTTGCTATGCCGATAATTGCTATTAACCATATCTTACCTATTTGTAATTTCATAGATGCTCCTCCTGCATTTGTTGGTTTCTACTCGTTCTCTGATGGTTGTTACCAAGTTTTCCTTCATCGGTACTCCGATAATGTCAAGCCTTGGTGTCGTTCTGTCTCCAGAATATATGCTCACGGTTTTCAATCGGAATAGTTGCTGCATGAAAGTTTGACTTTCGTTGAAATCCACCACACGGTATAGTTCCTGATAATCTACTTCCCGATGAAACACGCCATGCTCAAACACTAATTGTTCGTTACTGATGATGTACCGCATCCTGCATAGATAGACCATTCGATATGCCAAACATAGGGAAAGCAAGAGCGAGAGGACAAACACCAAAGTGGAGAGAACGGCATCATCAATACCTGCATATACAAAGCCTACGCTTATAATCACGAGCAAGTGCAGCTCGTTGATGACGAACTGCATCCAATGGGGCTTGATGATGATGTTTCTATACCGATATGTCTGCTGCATAGTTCTCCTTTTTGATAATGACACCGTGCTTTATCTGCGGAAGCCCAATGTCTGTTCCTCTTTTTCCTTCTGTTTGGCTTGCTCTTGTTGCCTCTCAGCCTCTTGCGCCTTGGCGAACTCGAAATAGTCGAAGTCTATCTCTCCTTGGTCTATCAACCGTTGGTCTCGTTTGCCAAGCAAGGCATCGTTCCAGTCTTTATATTGTCCCAAAGGATGAAAGGCTTGCACCGTGAAGTCTGCAATTCCCATTTCCTTGGCGATTGCTTTGAAGTTCTTCACAAAGCCACGTCCTGCCTCGTCTTTGTCAAAGCCCAAATAATGGTTCGCTTGTCGGGTCTCTTCCAGCATTCCCTTTATTTGCCCCTTTGTCGGTGTACCTCCGGTCGAGACATACACGTTCTTCACTGGATTGATTTGGTACTCTGCCATAGCATCGTAGGCACTCTCGAACCATAGAATATTTGTGGCTTCTTTCAATGGCTTACCTGTCAGGTTGGCTATCCACAATCCTTCACTGCTGTTGCTTCCTTCCGCCTTGCCCTTGTATGCCTTGCCGTCCTCTCGTCTCGGTCTGCCTCGCTCTTCCAATCCAACGATGCAGTCCGGCTTGGACGGCAAGGATAGTGGAAAGGCGAGATTGGCAAAGCTCAATCCGTCATTTCGACGCTTGGTCGCCAAGAAGAAATGCTTGTGAAAGGCGAACTGTGTTCCCATGTTGATGCCTCTTTCCTTGAAATAAGGATAGTGTTTCCGTTGGGTGTCCTTTTCCCTTGGGTTGAAACGCAAGATGTCATAGTCTGACAGGTTGAAGGGCTTGGCATCTCGCTTGGGTTCTGCCACTCTGCTTTCACGCACGTCAATGGGATTGTTCAACAGTCTGTTGCATACAACATTCACCAGTCTGTCCAATGACATCCCTGGCTTATAGTCGTCAAACAGCGTCGGATGCTCCTTGATGAAACCTATCACATTATAGTTTTTCTGTTCTGGTGGCTGAAAACAGCACTTGCCATTGCCTGTGACAATAAACTTGTCGCCTCTCACTCGCTGTCCATGACTGTCCACCTTTACATACGACGGATAGCGCAAGCCATCTCGTTTGTTCAACTGATAGCCTGCGTCCACCAGCAGCTCTTGTATGTTCAGACGCTGTAAGAAATCATTATATGTCAGTTCGTTGTTTGCCATAAGCGTATTCCGTTATAGTCCTTTCCCCATGTGCGGATGCAATACCTCTTGGTTCATGGCAGCCTCAAAGTTTCTCGCCGCCACATCCATTGGCGTATCTACTCCTGGCTTGAAGTAGGGACGAGGTGGCGCAGGTGCTGCACCATGATGGTGGTCAACTATCACTACAGGTGCGCCATGTGGACGATGTAGCTCACTGCCTACTTCTGCAGCAACACCCAATCCTGCTAACAGTGCAGCTCCAATCTTTGTTCCCAAACTGGTACGGTCTTTCATATCTACCTCACCGAATATCTTGGAAAAAAGTTTCATGCGATGGTAGTCATCCACTGCCATGAACTTGTCATATTGCTTCTGCGTTATCTCATGGCTTACTCGTTCTCCGTTGATGATGGCGGTCATGCGGTACTTGCCTTCCTGCTCCGCTGGCTCCACTCGTATCTCGCCAACAGTTACTTCTCTACCATGCTTGCCCTCACGGAACCATCCCTTGCTCTCGTCCAAGTCCTGCCCATCCACAATACCTATTTTATTGTTCATAGGTTCTTGCTGTACTTGCAGTGGCTCAACGGTAGATTGCAACTGCATCTTGCCGTCCAACTCCTGCTGCACCTCTGGACGCAAACCGATATGGATGCGCTCCTTGCTGTTGAGCATGTCCATCGTTATCTTGTCTGCGAAATCGTCCTTGATGACATTATTCAATATATCCAGTCGTTTGGCTACAGATACTTGCTTGACAGAATTGTTGGTCAATGCCTTCAATTCTTCGTCGGTCAAGTCATATACCATATCACTTTTGGTGCTTTCTGATTGAATGGTGAGTGTCTTTGCCTTCTCATCGATGATGATACCGTGTGAAGACAAGCATTCCTGCCATTGATCGTTGGAGAAATATACAGGTGAGCTTATCAGTTCCTTGTAGGGTTTGGCTGGCTCTTTGCTTCTTGGACGTGTCTCTACAGGTGTCACCACGGCTTGCAGGTTTTGTAATATGTCTGCTTCTGGTGCTACTTGTTGCTGTCCCTTATAGTAAAAGCCATAGCCTCCAGAGGTTAGCTCTCCTGGTTTCAGTCTTCTGTCAGGTCTTTCCGCTACCATCGGTGCTCCTGCATAGAACATCTGTCCACCGACTCTGCGTAGATGATAGCCGTCCTGCATTCTCGGTGTCCAACCTAAAAACTCTGGACTCCATCCCAACCGTCCGTACTCTCCAGCACCAATCCTATATCCATGCAGCCCCATAGCCACTCTTCCGTTAGCATTCCTTGCATGGACAAGGTTTCTCGGCATATAAAAGTCTTTGCCTATAATGCTGGTAAAGACATTGTAGGCCTTCTTGTTGGCAGAGTTGGTTCCCCAATCGGTCAATGCCAACATCTGTTTCTCGGTGAGGTTATAGGTCAGCAGTGGGGAGTCATGTCCCTGTACCGCTAACTGATAACCGTCACCGTTGGCTATGATATGGGCTTGCATACCATTGCGCATCAAGATGTCACGCATCTCTGGCTGCAAGTCCATCTGTCTTGGATTCAAGTTCTTTCTTATCGCCATAGCATGATTTTATTAAGCGTTCTCTTTTTCCATTCCTTGCTCCAACAGCTCGTCCTTGTACTTCACAAACTGTTCCGCACTCTCGTTGCCGATGCACAGGGCGTGTTCCTTGCAGTATTCTTGATACTCGTTCTGCCATTCCTCACTGAAATGGTTCACATAATCAAGCCAACCGTATTCGCCGCTCTGCATCTTCTCCACGAGAATGTCTTCTGTATAATAAGGCCCTTTTCTCATTTCTTCCCTAAGTTTGATGTTTTACGTTACTTCCTTGCGACAGCCGATGCATGTCTTCCGGCAGCTTTTTTTTGCTCATTCCACAGTTCTTCGGTATATTCCTCCTCTGGAACATAGTCAAGATTACCGTCATCATCCATTACCCAACAGCCATAGATGCCGAAGGTGTATTTGTCCCACTCTCGCTTGCCCTCCTTGCGCCACAGTTCACCATCACCGTTGGCGAAGCGGATGCCAGTATCGCTCTTCAGGTCGATGCCTACGGTCACAGGTTCGTCTTCTACGGCAAATGTCAGTGCCTCGCCATTTTGGATGCTCTTTAGTTCAGTTCCTCCAAGACAGAGTTCGTCAGATAGCACCTGCAAGTTTCTACCAATCACAGGTGTCGGCACAGCCATCACTTGGTTGGTCTCTCCGTCAATCTGCACGAATGCCTTGATATGTGCACCATCAGGCATATCCACATCCGCCACTACAGCCTTACCCTGCTTCAACAATTCCTGCTGCTCCTTGGTGAAGTTATCCAATGGGGCGTACTTCAAAACAGGATAGAACATCACATCCACGTTTCCGTCTGCCATTCTTACCAAGGCGAATCGGGTTCTGCTCTTGATACTGTAACCCTCGTTTACCTCCATGCTAACAGGCAGTACTGGCGATGGTCTACCATTGCTGATGTCATCCAAGGCATTTATCGGAAGGTCTTCAATCATCTCATGGGTGAGTCCAAACTTAGCGAGTGTCTGATATGGCACTTCACTTTCTTCAAATGAGTTTCTTTTCATATTCTGATTATATTTTGAATGATACTTTGCATATAGCCATGCAAAGATAGTCTAAGAGTAATGAATACAAGAAAACCTACGCTCCGTCGTCCAATCTTTTCCGTTTTATTATGATTATATCATTACTTCATACTCTCAATCATACTTTAATCTTATTTTATGTTATACTTTTGCAGTATCGTCAATCACTCTTGATTTCTTTCCCTAACTTTGCATCATGAAAAGGAAAATAGTGGCATTATGGGCAATAAGTTGTCTGGCGGTATCAAGTGCAAAGGCGCAGTTCTATACCGTCAGCGATAACGTATGCCGTTACAAAGTCAAGAAAGTTGAGGAGAAGTTTCTGCTTCCTGCCAATCAACCTGTAGATTCTATACAAGCCAATCTACTTCAACAGGAAACAGACTCAATGGATAGCAAACAAAAACAGTGGATAAGCAGCTGTTCGAGCATCACTTATCCACTGAAATCAATCAAGGTCACCAGTCCTTATGGCTATCGTCGTGACCCTTTTACAGGTAAACTATCATGGCACAATGGTTTGGATCTTCGTGCAAAGAACGAACCTACTTATGCCATGATGGATGGTATTGTCGAAAAGGTAGGGTATGACAATCGTTCTGGCTACTATGTCATATTGAAACATGGCAATTATCGTGTCAGCTATTGCCATTTGTCTTCTATTGTAGTTGGCAGAGGTGAAAACGTTTATTCTGGCACTATTGTCGGTGTTACTGGCAGTAGCGGTCGAAGTACAGGTGAACACCTACATCTTACATGCAAAAAGGATGGGAAGAGTATCAATCCTGCCATCCTTTTTTAGCTACATCCTCACGGAAATAGCTTGCTTTTCTTTGTTACTCTATTTATCAGAATGAAATTTCGACTTGCGCCCCTTGATTTACAACAAACGGTTTGTCAATAACAATTCCATTGGCCAAAATAAACTTAAGCAAAGAATTATTGTTAACAGTTATATTTTTCGTATAGATATTATAACCAGAAACAGTTTGATTTGAAGAAACTGTTTTATCTATAAAGTTTATTGTATTTGTACCTTCCTTTGCCATGTTTATAGCTTTAGGAGCATTTATTATGCCATATCCCATTTCATTATTATATGTACCATTAGGTCTTCCAGAAACTGAAGAATATGTATATCCACCACCTTTTTGTGCTGTTTGTTCTATGATGCGGCAAACATCACTATTGGTCAAACTTGGATTAACTGACAGGACAAGTGAAGCTAATGCCGTTGCATATGGAGCGGCCATTGAAGTTCCACTCATTTTCCCAGTAGAATTACCTGGCAATGTTGATAAAATATCTCCTCCCGGTGCCATAACATCTAACTTGTCATCATATGTCGAAAAATATGATCTTTTTAGATTGCTACTTATAGAACCTACAATCAAGGCATCCGGGAACATATAACCTGGATAATCCGTTCTTTGTCCTGCCTGGTTTCCTGATGCAAACACAACGACCATACCCTTTCCATTTCTTCCATTTGTCAAAGCATTCTGTATACTTTCTTCCAAAAGCGAGCTATGCAATTGTTGATACAAACGACCACCTTGGTCTCCCCAAGAGTTATTGATCACATCAATTCCATGAGTGGTTGCATAACCAAATCCGGAAGCCAATTGTGCAACTCTTTCAGTTCCAACCGTTAAAGGATGGCTCAATGACACCAAAGATACCTCAGGAGCAAGTCCTGCTATTTGTATTCCATTATGATTTGCTCCAATTATTCCTGCAACATGAGTGCCATGTTCTCCATACACTTGAGTTGGCAATGATTTTGTTGTCAAATCATATGATAAAGAACTATAGTTCTCTGCAAATTCTTTATGTTTGCTATCTATTCCTTGGTCAAGGACAGCAACAGACACTCCTTTTCCTTTTGTTATAGTCCACGCATCACAAGCATCTACAGTGTTCAAAGCCCATTGTTGGTCAGCTAAAGGATCTGATACGCAACTATTAGGTGTAAAGTTGAACATAAAATTAGGATCGACAGCCTCGAATAAATTTGTTTCATAAAACTTATTTGACATTTCTAAGCCGTTAGAACTTGTCGGTGACTTTAATACATACCAATTTGGCATATAATCTACTTCACCCAATATCTCTGTTGAATTTTGTTTTGCAACACTTTCCAAGAGAGAATAATCATTCTGATTTTTCAAACGAACATAAAAATATTCGCATGTTGAAATCAAATTTTCATTATCTCCAAAAACAGGAGCAATGGTTATGCTCTCATCTCCCACTTTGGTTTTCAACTCCTTAATCATATCTTCTGTTGAAGATGACAAAGAGGATGTTTCCATTATTCTCCAAAAATGTTTTTTATGCTCCTTATCTATAGACGAAAAAATTGTTTCTTTAGAAGAAATTGCAGAATTATTTTTAAAAAGATTCTGCAATTTTACGCTATCAGAACTGGAAACATAAAATGTTCCATTTAATGAAGATATACCAACTTTTTCCCCTTTATACCAATAGTAATAATCAGAAGTTGCCATAGCCCTTGTCATCATCATATTTGCAGTGTTAGAGGAGTCTAAGAAATCCTTCTCACTACAAGACGTGATTCCAAACAAACTGGTAGCAAATACAGTTACCACAAATATCTTATCGAAATTCCTCATTGCCTTTAATGTTAATTATTAATACTTGGATTTATTTAATGCCGAATTTGTTTTTTATGACATCAACGGCATCCAGTTTTTCCCACGTAAACAACTCCACCTTCATCTGTTTTACCTCATGATAGCGACTAGTGAAGGTCTTCTCCACAACTTCATTCTTACGTCCCATATGTCCGTAAGCTGCAGTTTCCAAAAACATAGGTTGGCGCAATTTCAATTGACGCTCGACAGCCTTAGGACGGAGATCGAACATCTCGGCTATCTTCTTGGCAATTTCGCCATCTGTCATATCAACCTTGCTTCTGCCGTATGTGTTCACGTAGATGCTCACAGGCTCAGCTACACCAATGGCATAACTTACCTGTACCAACATCTCATCGGAAACACCTGCCGCCACCATGTTTTTTGCAATATAGCGAGCAGCATATGCGGCAGAACGATCTACCTTGCTAGAATCCTTGCCAGAGAAAGCACCACCGCCATGGGCACCCTTCCCGCCATAGGTATCTACGATAATCTTACGACCAGTAAGCCCTGTATCTCCGTGAGGACCACCAATGACAAATTTGCCTGTAGGATTCACAAAGTATTTGATGTTATCATTGAAGAGAGCCAACACCTTGTCGTCCAACTGGGCTTTTACTCTCGGAATCAAGATGTTGAGCACATCCTCGCGAATCTTGTCGAGCATTGCCTCATCATCATCATCACCATTTGACTTTTTGATGAAGTCATCATGTTGAGTAGACACTACGATAGTATCAATGCGCTGAGGTACATTGTCATCAGAATACTCTATGGTGACCTGACTCTTGGAGTCTGGGCGAAGGTAAGTCATTACCTTGCCTTCCTTACGGATGGCTGCAAGCTCCTGCATAATAATCTGAGCCAAATCGAGAGATACAGGCATATAATTGTCGGTTTCATTAGTAGCATAACCAAACATCATGCCTTGGTCGCCAGCACCCTGATTTTCATCCTCTTCACGGCTCACGCCACGGTTGATGTCATCGCTCTGTTCATGGATTGCAGTAAGCACACCACAAGAGTCGCCGTCAAACTGATACTCACTTTTTGTATAACCTATCTGTTTGATGGTCTTGCGAGCAATGGTCTGCAAGTCAACATATACATTAGAGCGAACTTCGCCCATAATGACCACCTGTCCTGTAGTACAAAATGTTTCTATGGCACAATGAGCATGGTCATCGTAAGCCAAGAACTGATCAAGTAAAGCATCTGAAATTTGGTCAGCCACTTTATCCGGATGCCCTTCAGAAACAGACTCTGATGTAAATAGATATGCCATATAGATAATTATTTTTTCAATACATAAAAAGAGGATGTCGTGAAAAAGTCTCTAATGTAAGGAAGTTTATCTATAATCATATATAATTTTCGTGGTTTCAATCCAAATTTAACTTCATAGTGTGGATTTATAAACCATGCTATACGATTTTCTATAGTATAACCTGTCCTTTTTAAAACATTCTCAAAGAGTTCTACCGAACACCTCGTTTGTTTTATATTCATTAATTCCTTTATACAACCAGCCCCTTCTTTTCCTATTTTCAATAACCCTTTATAGATAATATTTGGTAAAAGATGCATAAAAGGTAAATGACTGAGCAGAAATCCTTTGCAAATTTGTTGATGACCTCCAAATGGCATTTGCCATGCAGGAAAAGACATAAATATAATTCCATTGCTTTTGAGCAACTTTTTGCACTTTGTCATAAAACCGATCTTGTCATAAATGTGTTCTATTACATCATGACAAAGAATTATATCGAATTGATTCTCTAAGTCTTTCAACAAAAAAGCATCACACGCAATAAACTTTGCCTCTACATGTTCTTCCGAGAAGAATTTTCGAGCATCGTTAATGCGCATGTCTGCAATGTCACAGCCTACAACACTACAACCTAATTTTGCAAAAGGCAATAGGTTCCCGCCATCTCCGCAACCGATTTCAAGAACATTCGTGCCAGCACCGATTTTAACAAAGTTCTCCAAATAAGGAACAAAGTATTTCTCACTGGTTGTTGCAAGCTCTTTGAAATACAATCGACGGTCTAATTGTCTTTGTTGCATATACTATTTTGAAATTTTACCCTTTAATTCCTCTACCTCAGAAGACAGTTGTTGAACTGCATTAATCAACACAGGTATCAACTCTGTGTAGTTTATGAGCTTTTTACCTTCATTATCTGTAACAACCAAATTCGGGAAGACCTTTTCTACCTCTTGCGCAAGCAAGCCATATTCTTTTCCATGTCCTCCCTTTCGAAGAGTATAAGCTTTAGCTGCCGTTCCTTCGTCTTTAAACTTGTATGAATAAGTACGTAGTTTCTTTAACCCAGACATACAATTAGCTAATGGCTGAATGTTCGTTTTAGCTCTAGCATCTGAGTAATTATAGACATTCTTGACTTGAATACTGTTAAACGTACTCGTTTGTGTGTTGTAGAAAACTACTTGGTCTCCTTGTCCTGCCAATCTCGGATTTGCAGGAGTTATATCTATTTGGAAGAAATGCGAAGAGTTATCTTTGAAATAGATGCTACCATTATGTGTAGTTGGATAGAAAGAATAAGGAGTAGTTGTTCCTATAGTCAATCTTCCAGACGAGTTGTATTTAATCTGAGCGTTTGCAGACATACTGAATGCAGCAAACAGCGAGAAAGCAAATACTTTTCCCAAAAGAGATTTTTTACTAGCCATAATTTTTAAATTTAATGTTTGTAATCTACTATTTTATCAACATTATATATTCTACACTTTATTAAAGATGTTATATATTTGACCACTCAACAAGTAAAACTTGTATTATAGTATAATTGACAAATGCAAAATTAGGAAAATAAATTGAGAAAATATAGGAAATAGACAAAAATATTATTTTATTAACAATTATCTAACATAACTTAATAGTTTATATTTTGATAAATCAAAAAAACACTCTAAAAACAAAGAAAGGATTGTATGTTTTGTACATTATCGAGTGTCATTAAGGAAACATTCCCTAAAATAGGCTATACTGGTCTTCTTGGATGGTAAATGAAGTACTATTGCTTTTTTATGGGTTGTATAATAGTTGAAGTTCTGTCATTCTTCGTCTTCTTATAGACTGAATGTACTTGCCTCTCCATCTGCAAAAGTCAAGGTAGTCTTTTTCAATGTTATCCAATCCATGTTCAATCTTCTGCAAGAGACGGCTCTTTGGAAATCTTTTGTTCCCTAATATCTTATAAGGTCCGACATTGTAGGCAAGTACGGCAAGGATTAATGAGTCCTTGCCATACTTGCGGAACATGGCGCATAACTTGGTGAGGTCTGAGCGCAACAAGGAATCGGCTTGCAGATAAGTGAGGTTCTTCTTGAACTTCTCGTGCGGCAATATCCGATGTCCCCATCCGATATAGGGATAGTTGCGCTTAATATCGTGCCATCCCTCGTAATACTTGATGCACCGCACGGCTCGCTCAAAGGATGGCAAAGCAAAGATGCCCAAGTCGTTTTGGCATGGGCTATCGTTTGTAGGTGTTTTGTTCTGTGCCACGATGCTTTGGCACAGAAACAAGAGCATTAGGGTAATATATGTTCTTATCTTTTTCGTCATGGATGTTGTTTTTGTTTTACTTTTGGAGTGTCATTGACTTGTCACTTGGCGTTCTTCTTATTGAATATCTCTGCTATCATGGCTTTCACATCCTCACCAACTTGCACGAAGTTCTTATAGAGGATGCGTTCACGCTCGTCACGGCTTTTGAAGGTGTAGAACTTGGGCAGAGACATATACTCGCTTTCTTCTTTCTTAATGTCTGCCATATTAAAGTCGGTCTTGCAATAGAACTTACTGGTCTTGAACTCATCGCTCTCCTGTATGTTCATACTGCCATTCATGCCGGTCTTGGTTGCCACAAAGTCCCTTGCCGTCTGACCGCAGATCCATCCAGTTGGCATGTCCGAGATTTTACTGGCTGGTACAAGACTGTCCATATTCTCATTCAGGTTGATGCTCGTCTTGTCTCTATCGATGGTCACGCCTTTCTTCAGTTGTACCACCTTTCCAAAAATGTCAGAGGATAGCCATTCCAGAGTTTCCTTGCTTCGTGCCGAACCGCTCACCACATTGCCTACGGTGGTGATAATCTTCTGCATACCAACCTTGCCATAGTCGGCTTCCAACTGCGGCAACTCCTGAAAGCCCAGGGCTACGCTCACCTTGTTGCTTCGGGCTGTGCCTATCAGTCGGTCTATCTTATGAAAGTAAAGTGTAGGCAACTCGTCCACGATGATGCTCACAGGGATGTTCTTGCCTTGCCCTGTGTTCACTCGTGTTACCAGTCGGTTGAGGATTAGGGCATTCAATGCTCCGATGATGCTCTCCATTTCTGGGTCATTGGCTATCAGCAGATAGCTCGGATTCTTCGGGTCACTGACCTTCAGGTCGAAGTCATCTCCATCTTTATGAAATATCCAATAGCTTTCCTTGGTAGCAAGGCGTGAGGTATAGACACGCAGTGTACCTATCATACCCTCCAACTGCTCCATTGCCTTGTTCTTCAAGGCGGTTTGGAATGGTCCTAGCAACGGTGCTACCTCATTGTCGGTCTCTAGCACATTGAAGATGGTCTGGTAACTCTCATTCAGGAAACTCAGAATATGGGGCATATCGCTGTACTTACCCAACCAATAGGCTGGCTCCACTTCTTCTCCTGCATGGTTAAATACCTTTCCGGTCGGTTTCATCTGCATGGTTTTCGGATCAAGTACTTTCTCTGCTATCAGCATCTTGCCGTCTTTGTCGTATGGCTCCTTGCCATAGTTGATGAAGAAGTAGATACAGGCGGCGAGGAAGTTGACGGCTGAGGTCTGGAAGAACTGGTCGCTACCGCCTCCGCCTTCCTTCTTGCCTTTTTGTAGGGATTCAAGCAGTGTTTCTGCGGTCTCACTCGCTGCTGCCAAGTTATTGATATACTTCTGCTGTATCGGGTTCACTCGCTTGGAGTATTCCACATCCACAAAGTTGATGATGTTGAACTTACAGCCTTCTGGCAGTTTGCCCAACTGTTGGTTCTTCTTATAGTGGTAGTACAGTTTGGTTGCCAAGGTAGGGAACTTGTAGTCGTAAACGACCATGGCAAAACCTTTTGCACTGTGCTGACGGATGAATGGCTCTATAATAGAAAAAGTCTTACCGCTACCAGGCGTACCAACTACCCAAGTGCCACGGAATGGGTTTACGATGTTCACCCATCCCTTGCGGAACTTGCCCTTATAGTAGTAGCGCATGGGTATATTCACGCTGTATTTGTTGTATTCCTCCTTTTGGCACTGCTCAAAACTCTCGTTTTCAAAATTGAAACGGTCTTTCATCAGTCCTTCCTTCAAGAACTTCGAGATGTTGTCCAAGGCGATATGCACCAATACCGTTCCGATGATGGTTGTCACCATATAGAGAATGGTGTTTAATCTTAGGGTATAGAGACGAGTGTCCATCGCATAGCCGAAGAGCCACACGGACAATATCAACAGCAGCACGCCACTCACCAAGGGGTACAGCACCTGCCTTCGGGCATCAAATTCCAAGTGTTTCTTGTTTCTCGTACCTACACAGGTGATGCACACCAACAAGAACGTCACCACCTTGCTATACACCAGGTTGCCGTCATGGTAGATGAACCACTGCTTGATGCGGTCGTGCAGGTCGCACACCACACCGCCAAAGCCGTCTATCGCCCTTGGGTCTATGGCATACTCAAAGAACTCCATCAACACGGATATGTAGATGACCGCCCTGAATATCTTGTAAAATCCTTGTAGCTCCTTGCTTTCTTCCATTGGATATGATTGCTATTTTAGAAAAATCGGATTGAATGAGTCGGCTGACAACACATCGCTATAGTTCACTTTCAATGAGATGGTGCGACCGCTGATTTGGTTCTCCGTCATTTCGATGGTTAATTGCTTGTCATTCGGGAATGTCATCTTCCGAATGACTATCACATTGCGGTAGCCATAGCGGAAACGCTTGGTCTGCTCCAACATGAAGACTGGATGCAACTCTACCATCTGTGAGTTGGTTGCCTTGGCGGTCTTCTTATCCGTCAGCTTCAATCGTATTTGGTCTATATCAAATGGAATGTCAGTCTTGTTCTCCACGGAGAAATCCAGGAAGAAATAGTCGCCCGACGAATAGATGTTGTTCAGTCGCATTACCATCTTATGGGCTTTGGTCTTCACATTGTTCACATGGGCTTCCGAACTCCAAATCTCACGAGCATAGCGAGCCATGTCAGTAGAGGACAAGGTTACCGCAGGATTGTTATATGCATTCTTTTCTATCTGTTGTATCTCCTTATCCGTCACTGCCTCTTGCAATCTTGTTGTATAGAGCAGCGCATACTGGGTACGGTAGCGTTCTGTCACAATGGTCACGATGGCAAGCACTTCACCATCTTCATGCAGTCCCTCCTTGGGTTTCAAACGCACAGTATTGTTGATGGGTTGGTCTCCTGCTATCTTGTCAGTGGATATGTCCACAAAGCGGATGGGTTCGCTTGCCGTAATGACTGTTGTCACTTGCTCGTTCACGGTCAGCTGCTCCATCTCCTGGTAGGTGCAGGGATGATAGCTCTCCGCACTGGTCTGTTGTGCCATCATCGGAGTGGCACTTATTGCACACATCATCAGTGCGCCAATGGTCTTCTTGATATTCATATGGGTGTAATGTTTACTTTGTAGTGTTTAACGTTTACTTGCTCTTGGTATCTTTGCTGTTTATCAAGTACACAAAGGTTCCGTATTTCAACTTTACCTTGTTCTTCTTGATAGCCTTGCCTATGGCATTGCTTGTTTTCTGATAGGCATTCTGCATGGTCTGCATGCCCCATTGCGAAAAACTGCTGCCTGTATTGGTGGTATTCATATCCACATTGCCGGTTACGGCTCCGCTTGCCACATCCTTGGTGGTCTCACGGAACTGGCTGCTTGGCACATACAAGCCTTCCATGCCGTCTGTGTCATAGAGTGATAGGTTGATTTTCACTATTTCGTCATCCACCAACACACTTTTCACCGTGCCTTTCACTCGTTGTGAACTGAAACCGCTCATGATGGCATACAGGTATGCGCCTTTCTTCACCACAATCTCACCGATTTCCACATCATCAAGCAAGCGCAAGCGCACACGACTTCCATCCACGGCTTTCACATTCTCGTCAATGATAGCCTTTATCAGTGTCGGCTCTTTCTCATTCACTGCCAAGGTATTGAAGTAATCCGATGATGTCTTCACCTTTTTCACCACTTCACTTGGCTTATCATTCTCGTCTGCTTCCTTTCGGGCATTCTCATTCACCTTGATTTTGCCCTCAATGTTGATACCGCCCTTGGCTGTAGCTGTTGTTTCATCGGATGCTGTTGCTGAAGACGATGAGTTCTGTTGCGTGGCTTGCTGTCCTTTCTGTCTTGCTTCGGCAAGTGCCTTGTTCAACTCCGCCAACGCAGCATTCTCTCTTTGTCGCTCATGGGCTTCTTGCGCTTCTCTCGTTTTCTCCAGTTCAGCTTGCCTCTTGGCTTCGGCATCCAACTGTTGCAGTTCTGCATCCGAATACTTGCTTTGGTATTCTTCTTTTTCTTGCTCATTGTCTCGGTCTATATTCTCCACGGCACTATGGTCTTCTATCTTGCCGTAGGCGTTCAACATGTTCTCATACTTGCCTCCAATACCGTCACCGCCCTTGATATGAGCTTGTGGAAGGTTCGGATTCAGATATTCCGTGGTCTGCATATTGGCATCTTGCTTCTCCGCCACCTTGGTATCAAAGAGGTCGAAGATAAAGTAGGATGCTCCGAGCAGTGGGAGATAGACAATCGCAGGTAGCATGTACTTGGGTTGTCTGAAATTGATTCTTTCTGTCAGCTTCATCGTTATTTGTCTTTATGAGGATGGCGTGCATCCTCATTGGTTCTTATTATGTTCTTTGCATTCCCCATATTCTGATGGCGAGCCTTTATCAAGGAGTCCTGCCGCTCCGTAGCAGTGCGTCGCTCTCCCTGATAGTGATAAGCTCTTGCCATGCGATAGATGTTGAAACTGAAGCTCACACCCACAAAACCGAACACGATGACCAGGAACATTGTCTTATGCAAGTCGGCAAATTTCTGCACCTTGGCTGCAGCCTTGTCGATTCTGCACATTCTGGCAAACTTTCTTCCAGCTCTCACGTCTCGCTCATAGCGTTCCTTGTATTTTGGGTCGTCCTTGTCGGGCATCTTCTCCCCAATGAGCATCTGTTTAAATCCTTTTGTGTTCATCGTTATTTTTTTTACCTTTTTACTTCTTTACCCTTTTACCTTTAATAGTTCGACTTTGTCTTCTGGTCAATATCCTTGTTGAGCAAGGTTCTCCAGTTCACTATCAGCAATCCATGTGGGTTGTTGTCAGTTCTCGGCACTCGTTTCAGTTGTCCTGCCGTCACCAGTTCACGGGTCAGCACATTGGTTCTGCGCTCGATGCGCTGTCTGCCGTAGTAGGTAAACTCCATCTTCTCCTTGTTGAACTTGATACTGTCACAGAAGATACTGAACACGGCACTTGTTCCCATGATGTTGGAGTAGAAACCCTTTTCTTTCAGTGTATTGTATTGCGCCAGTCCTGTCTCATCCACCAGATACATGGCTTTCTCCATCGTGTATTTGATGTACTTGTCATCTGGTGCCAATGTAAAGAAGTAGTGATGGAACATCTCGATATGACTCTTTGCTTCCACATCCAATGTCTCATCCATCGTCGTACGCTGTACCAGGATAGGCACATTGCCATCCAACACATAGATTTTGTTCTGTGCATCCACCACCATATTTTTCGCCGTCCAGATGCTACTGATACTTATCAGCACGCATCCAACCAGAAACAGACTACAGATGATAGTCACCAACTTCACCTTATTCTCTAAATTCTTGATTACCATTGTTATTTTGCTATTATTTTATCTTTTTACTTTTTTGCCCTTATCAGTGCATCACATGGGCAAGTGTTCCCTGTGCCGACATTTTGGCTTGCTGTGCCACACCCTCACCGAAGTTTCTTGTAGAGAAGGCGGTATCGCCCTCAGGAATCATCCAAGCTGCCAAGTCTGGAACCAAATTCAGACACTTCAAAGCCACGATGCTTGCTGCCATCAGATACCCTGCCGAGAAGAACGAGTTCTGCAAGTATGCCGCCATCGTCTGCTCCGATGCGGTGATTGCCGTCAGGTTCTCCACCTGTATGCAGAGCACGATGTCGAAGAGCAATAGCACGTAGAAGCCCACGAAGTAGAGCATGGCTCCATAGAAATGCACGGTCAGATACCTTGTCAGCCACTTCGCCCAACTGCTTTCCCATTTCGGCAGTAGCGAGAACGCCCATTGTATCGGTCCAAATATCGTCAGCATTCCCAACAGTATCTGTTGACAATAGATGGTGCTCCACCAACCGATACGGAAGACGATCAATGCTATCAGCATTACTATCTTGTCGATGTTCACTACGGCTCCTGCAGTCAGTGAGGTAAACCACAGCTTGGCTGCGTCCTTTTCCATGTTGGTCACTTCATCCACACCTGTTTGCTCCATGGTCGATTCCACCAGATTCGGGTCTGTTGTTCCCTTATGGGCAATGTCTGCCTGGGCTTGTACGTTGGTGTACATCGTGTCTCTGGTGTAGATGAGCTGCTGAACTTCCGTAAACTTGTCCTCTATCTGTGTGGCTTCCGCCTCATATAGGTCATGGGTATAACTTCCAATGGAGTTTGGTATGTAACTCAGAAAGTCCAGTACGCACCAATTGCTGCCACTGTTCGTCATGCCTGTATCGGCAGGTGGGTACCACCAACAGAGGATGATGCTTATCACCAATGGCTTGAATAGTTTCATCACATCCAGTGGCTCATGCTTCACCATCATCTTGTAAGCCATATTCGCTGCCACCACGATGGAGAAGAGGGCTGCGAGTGCCATACACATTTGGACGACCCACCAAAAAGGTCCGTTTGAGCCTGTGAAAGTAGCGTCGCACAGAAACTCGTTGGTCTGGAAAATCACGTCATCAATCTCTTCTTCCAAGATGTTGATGCCGAAGTCGGATAATATGCTGCTGTTGTCTGCCATAACTCCTTATCTGTTTATTTTCAAATCATTGTCATCCTCATTCGAGCCGTTATTACTGCCAGAAGATGTGTTGTTTCTCACTGCCATTCCTGCCTCTCGCCATTTGCTGGATGCACTGCTGATGATACTTCGTTTGTTGGCGGTCTGGTAGTTGCCGTTTGCTGTCAACAATTCCTTGGTCTTGCTGGCATTCGACATCTGCACCAGTTGCTTCACAAGTGTCTCGTTCTGTTTTGCCACATCTGCATAAATCTGTAGGTACATCTTCTTACGCTTGGCATTGGGCATATAGGCATCCTTGGTGGCTTTGATGGCTGTCTCATAGACATGATAGTATTCTGTCCAGCGTTGCTTGTCACCGATGGATCCGCCTACAGGCAGGATGCGGTCGATGTTGCTCTTGAAGGCATTCATCTTGCTGTTAATTTTGCTTCCTTCCACTTTCCAGGCGAGGTCAATCTGACGGTCTGCCATATTCAACGCCTCAATCTCTGCTCTTTTGGTCAGGGCAGAGTCGATGGCTTCGGCATATTCCACTTGATTGTAAGCTCCGATTCCTGCCGTGGTACGAAAACCGAGTTTGTTCTTACTCGCAGCCGATTTCTTGTAACTGCTGTGCAGTAACTGATAGTACAATTCTGGTGACAGACTACCACTACCGATTTCCATCACCGTTATCTGGTTCTTTTTCGAACTGTCATGATTGTATGTTACACCACTTTGGGCATTGCCGCTGATAGCGACTCCCAACATCAACATGATGGTTCCTATTCTTGTTTTCTTTCTATCCATGCCTATACATTATTATATATGGGATTATAAATTCTTCGTTCTCTCAATATCCGAGTTTACCTGCCACTCGCCACCGACCGAAGGCATCTTCCAGTATTTGCTGCTTGCTTTTGGTTCGGTAAACCTTTTCTTTCCAATAGCCGATGCGCACTTGGATATATCGCCACGACTCAAAGTAGCTTTTGTTCAGATGCTTCTCTATATTGTCAAGCGAGGTGTTGATGCTTTCCAACACCACAAGAAGGTCTGCCGTAGAACACGCTGCCGCTCCTGTGGCATACAGCACCAAGTCGCTCACGCTTTTGTAGAGGTATTCGCCTTCATTTGCGATATTCTCTATGGCTCGTCGGTTGATGCCTATCAGTATGGTATCGGCAAGCGAAATGCGCTTTCGTTTGATGACTTTTTTGTTGTAGTCATCCAACAGCTTCTTATAGTCCGATATTCTGTCGCTCACACCCTCGTAGGTGGAGTACACGTTCAAACTGGTTCGTAAACTTTGATATAACACATCTATCACATCAAATGCCCTGGTGTACTTGTCAAGGTCAACGTTCAGTTCCTTGTATGCCTTGGTCTCGTCCTTGCTGTAGCTGTGCAACAGCTTGTTGCTGTATTCCAACGTGCTTCGTGCAAGCAACAGACTCCGCTGTTTCTTGTGGTCATTGATGTAGGCTTCTACGCTGGCAACATCAAATCCCCATTGGGCGAATGTTTTAGAGGGGAGGGCGAGGAGCAAGATTGCTACCAGCAATGTTCTCACGATATCCATTCGTCGCTTCTTGCTCACTGACCCTGCAACCCTCTCCGCTGCATCAGCCTTGTATTCTCTTCTATTTCTCATTTTCATTGTCTTCATCATTAAACTTGCCGTGATAATCATCTGAATGTTTGGTGTCGGTAGCTTTCCTTAACCAACGTTTCTTGCATTTCTCCACCAGTGTCAACCGTCGTCCTTCGTCAGCATTGATATGTGGAGCGATGTCCATCAGCACGTCGATGATGTTGCGCTTGTAGTGCATCATCTTTTCCAACGATACCAAGTCTGCGTATATCTTGGTGATTCTGCTGTCCACCTCTCTGGCTATCTCTAACCTATCGCTCGACCATAGCAGATGAAAGGTATCATCGGTGTTATTGTCATCGGCAGGTGCGCTCTTAGCATATTCGGTGGTTATCTTGCACGATGGATATTCCTGTGCGATTTCCGAGATGCGCTTGTTCACTTCGTCCGCCTTTTCCTGCTCGGTCTTGCTTGGGTCAAGCGTTATCACATCCACTACCGAGGTGTTGGTGTATTCCGATGTCAGCTCCCAACTGATCTGCAGGATGGCTCTGTGTATCTTGATGCCCAAGAAATATTTCGGCTTTCGGGCGATCTTCAATGTTGCCTTGAAGGTGATGATGCCGTTGATGTTGGGCATGGTGGCTTTTCGAATGTAAGTATAGCCGCTCCATGTTCCTTCCCCTTGCCAAGTCAGGTTGTAGGCACTCTTGCAGTCGTTCATAATGGCTGGTATGCGATAGTAGTCATCCGTCGCCACGTCATTGTCCTTTCCTGCCTCTGCCTTGGCTTCCTCTATTTCCCTTTGTTCCTGTTGCCATGTGGCAAGTTCTTTGTTCAGTTGTTCGATGGAAGCCTTGTTCTTGTTGTATTGCTCCCGATACTTGGCTGCATCTTCCACACTTGCATTGGCGATTTGCTTGACAAGTGATTTGTTCTCCGCTTCCAACTGATTGATTTGCGATTGCAAAGAGGTTATCTTGGCATTGGCTTCCTGCTCTTGTTTATACAAGTCCGAGAGGTCAAGGTTGTTCTCTGTCACAGATGTTGTCATGGCGCATTTCTTGCTGTGGTCATTCAGCGAACCGCCACAACTCTTGCATTTGTATTGTGTGGTGCCTTGCCCCAACTGCACACCGTCGCTGCATGTCACACTAATGGTCACGCTCTCGCATCCCTTCAGTTTGGCGGCATCGGTTGCCTGATAGTAGTTGCGTGCATCACTGCCTATATAATAGGTATAGCCTTCCTCGTTGTCATTCCATTCGCTCAACCGGGCTTGCAGTTGTGCCTTGAAGGTGTTCAAGTCCATCGAATAGGAGTCAAAGACTGCCTCATATACTTCTTCTGTCCTGTTCCAACTCTTGTACACCTGTATCTCGTAGGCGTATGCCTTCTGTTTCTGTCCTTTTTTCTTGCTACTGATGATGTAGCTGTTCAACCAATAGCTGATACTGTAGGTAAAGCCATCATTCTGGTTGTTGAGCTGTTGCACCCTTGTTCTTGACCATCCTGCATGATTCTCCGAGTTTTGCAGGATGGCTTCCTTTTGGCTATTGTTGGGATAGAAGTTGGCATCCTTGGTGTTGATTCTGTACCAGTGGTCGCCTTTCAAGATGCTGTTGTTATCGGTGGGCGGTACATAGTCGCACAGTTTTTCTCGTCCTTGGTCTCGTCGGGCGATATACCATCTTTGCGTGTAGTAGTTTCCTGCTGTCTCATCCAGATAGTCGGTCATCCAAGAGGTGAGGTTATAGTTGGCAAGAGAGAAAAGTCCAGCCACGTTGTCCTTGCCTCCAATCATGCCCAAGAGGGTGTTGCCTACGCTCTTGTCGAGACTTTTGAACAGCGAGGAATAGTTATCCACAATGTCGATGGCTGCACTGAGCTTGCCTTGGAAGAGGTCGTTGAACTGGCTGCTCTGCAACAGGGCATTGCCGATATTGTTCATTCCTGCTCCTGCAAGGTTGGCTCCTGCCTTATACAGATTGTCGATGTCGGCTTTCAGATTGTCTACTGTAAAATTGCCTGGCACCTTCGACAAATCGTCCAACATCTTCTTCCAATCCACGTTGCCAATCTCTGAAAGTTTCAGTATGGCAGCTATCTCCTGGTTGATTTGTAGAAAGGCGATGTCCGAGAATGTGAGGGTGCTGTTTGTTACCACACTCTCAAACTGCATACACAGGTTCTTGGTGTCATCACATATCTTCATCAGATAGGTTCCCCAATACAGGGCAGTCTGTGGACTTTTCAGCATCATTCCTGCCACCGTCCATATCTTCGGCATGATTTTGCCCGACACCATATTGTAGATACGGCGGTAATAGTAGTTCTCTGTGCTACTGTTCCAGATGCCCAACTCCGTCATTGCCTTGCGTTCCAAGAATTTTGAGGCGAAGATGCCGGCACTTGCCACTTCTGCTGCATTATAGTGCTTCAAGATGTTCTGCACCTGCTCGTTATAGTATGCCTCTGCCACGGCTTCCGTTCCGTATGCAGCTGCCATAGCAGCCACCGTCTGCTTGTCATAGTTCACGCTGTAGTACTGTGCGTCAGCCTTTGCCAACACACAGACTATCAGCATTATGATGGATAGAAGTCGTTTCATCTTTGATTACTTTTTATTTTTGTTCCCTAAATTCAGTACTTTTCCTGCCTGATTTACCTTTTGAGCAAAAGCGAGGCTCTTGCTGATACCACTTGCATCCCAATCCCTGCAATAGGCTTCGATAGCTTGTTGGTGGTTGCATTTCAACTCTCGCTTGTAGAGTTTTAATGCTTCCTTCTCCGCTCGTTCCGTGGTGTAGGTCATATAGCACTCATGCGGTTCTTCCACACCATACACATTGCTGGTCTGTCCTCGCCTGATAAAGACTTCACGGAAGAAACTGCGTCCTTCCTTGTTCTCCAAACGGTTGATGGTGAATATCTTCTTGCAGTCCACATCGGTCAAACCGAGTATCGCCTTGATGGTGTCAAAGCGTTCCTTGAACTTGCTCTGGTCGAGCAGCATCACCACATCCGAGTTGTTGATGATGGCTTCCTTCACTATCTCACTGCCGATGATGTCCTGTATCTCCTGTGTCACCACACCCACGCTTGCCCAGAATTTTCTGGCGGTCTTATACAGATATTTTATGTATTCCGCCATCATAGGCGAGGCGATGGCTTTCCATGCCTCCTCAATGATGAGCATCTTTCTGTTCTTCTTGATGCGCATCTTCTGCAGGAACACGTCCATGATGATGAGTGTCACCAGTGGAAAGAGCAGTGGATCATCCTTGATACTGTCGATTTCGAAGACGATGAAGGTCTCATCAAACAGACTGCTGTCCATATTCTCATTCAGCGTCACATCGTGGCTGCCTCCTTTATAGAAATCCTTCAACAGATAGTTGTAGGATGACAGGTCTATGCCATGCAGACCGTTCTCCTCGCATATCTTCGGCAGTCGCTCAGTACTGAACTCATAGAAGCTGTTGAAACAGAGGTTGCTCACTCGCTTGGTGGTGAAGTAGGCTTCGTAATATTCGTTGATGACTTGCTCTATCAACCTGTCCTCGGTCTTGCTCACCGTGCCTTGACTTCCTTTCCATATCAGCATCACGAGGTTTTTCAGGAATCCCAACTTCTCGATGTTCCATTCCTCTCGCTTGATTTTGAAAGGGTTCATCGTGATAGGATGCTCCTCGGTATAGGAAATGTATTTTCCGCCGAAGTATTCACACAGTCCCTCATACGAGTTACCTGTATCTACCAGCACGATGTCGGTGTCTTGCTCATGGGCTTGGCGCACCATGGAGTTTACATAAAAACTCTTGCCGCTTCCCGAAGGACCGAGGACAAAGAAGTTGCTGTTGTCGGTCAGCTTGTTTCGTCCCTCTTTTCCTGATATGTCGATGGCTACTGGCACTCCTTGGCGGTCGGTATAATAGACCTTGAAGGGTGTGTCCTCGCTATGCACAATCTTTTCTTTGTACATCAGGCAGGTGGCGGCATCGCCCAAGGTCAAGAATCGGTCGTAGTCGGCATTCGTCCCATAGCAGTTGCCGGGGAAAGAGTTGACAAACAGTTCCAACTGGTTGTAGGCTCGCTTCGAAATATGGATGCCCATCCTGCCAAAGGCATTCTCCAGATGGTTGGTACACTTTTGTATATCCGTGTTTGGCTTCACCGTCACTATCAGATTATAGTGGGTATATACTAACTGCTTGTTTTCTCTCGCTATCACCTCCTGCACTCGCTTGATGTCCTCCACGGCAATCAGATTGCTTGGGTTCGGCATGCTGGCATGGCGGTTCTTCTTTTTGTCGAGCAGGGCAAGCTCACGCTTCTGATTCGGCACAAAGATGATTTGGTTATACACCACACTCTCCACTCCTGGTATGCTGTCCACCAAGGCTACCAGATCCACTGGCATGCTGGTGTTGTTCACCTCGATGTTGGTAAACGGACGGATTTGTGTCGGCAAGTTGGCGCAATCCACATCCACAAGACTATATACCTTACAGCGTCTGTCACCCATACCTATCATCTCGTCATCCACCTTGAATCCTGTCATGCTCACCATCTTGTCACGGAAGTTCATGGCAAAGAAACGGTCAATATACAGACTTGCCTCTTGTTTGTTTAAGAACTCTGACTTTATACCGGCATCCTTCAGCTGGTCTTGCACCTTTCTGATTTTCACCAGAAAATCTCGCCATTTCTTGTTGTCGAAAGACATCAGACGACTCTTCTTGTTCTCCTGCGTAATGGTCAGATAGGTCATGCTGTCTGTATATTCTCTTCCGTTGAAATAGCGGAAGTAGGATTCTGATAGGAACTCATGCCCCTTGCCACTCTCATCCTCAAACTGCTTTCTGGTAAAGATGTCCTGCTTGTGTAGGGCATAGCCTTCACCCAGAGTCTGTGCGATGGCAGCAAACAGATTGGTGAACTCATAATAGCTGTCTATATTGGCAGAATACTTCTGCACAGGATTCTCCATTTTCAGAATGGCAGAATATTCTCCAGTCTTGGTATAGAGCACACCGATACCGTCCGTGTCTTCCACGGAGAAGTAGATGTCCTGAAAGATTTTCTTCCGTTTGCCACCAGTACCAAAGGCATAGACCGATATGGCCATGCCAATGCAGGTTGCCACGAAAAATAAGATTACATATAGTACCATACTCGTTTATTCTTCTGTTTCTTCGGATGATTGATGATTTCCACTCATACTGGATGATTTGTTGTCATTCTCTTGATAAGAGGTATTGTAGCTTTCTTCGCTATAAAGGGTTGATACACTATCCTTTGCAGTGGAATCCATCCTGCTTGTTAGTGTTTCCACGGTCGCAGGATGTTCTTCTGCCTCTCTCGCCCAAGCAGCTCTTGCCTTGTCAGCACTCCTCATGGCATCCAATGTGGGTGGCTTGTAGGTCTTGTCCTTGCATGCGGTCAGCAATATGCCAGCCAATGCCATAATGATAATGTTCTTTGCTTTCATGCTCATAACCATTCTTTTATGTCAAAGATGCGATACTTTCGCTGAAACAAATAAAGGTAGACCCACACCCTTGGGGGAGAATGAGCCTACCAGTCGTTCACTTTCTACTTGTCATCCACATCTTGGTCATGTCGATACTTTTTTGTTTCACATTTTTATATGCGCTTGCTGTAGGCATAGATAAACACTCCTTGGTCGTTCTTCTTGGTATGCAGTCCCTTCCGTTGCTTGAACATGATGAGACCTGCACCCGTAGTGATTGCCACGACCAACACTATCAGTCCTGCAATGATACCCATCAGACAGTAGGTGACAATGAAGCCGATGATGGCTCCTCCTGCCGTGGCTGCTGCCCAATAGATATACCGCCCTTGTATTCCCATGAATTCAAGGGGCTTCTGGAGTCCCTTGAACAGTGGGTAATCGGGGTAGCGGATTTCCTGCTCTTCTCTTGCCATTCTTCACGTCGTTTCTCACTTACTGAATATGCACGGAATAACTCTCACTCGTTAGTTGGTCACACCGAAGAACAATGGCAATGCTTGGGCTGCTGCCACGAGGAAGATACATGCTCCTACAATCATCATAATCTTCTTCTTGACATCCTGCTCCTCATTGTTCATGGCGATGTAAACGCTTATCGCACCCACTACGGCGACAACACCAGCAATGGCATAGCATAGTTTGACCACAATAGGTACGTACTTGGCAATTTCCTCCGTCACTGTTGTAAGCGCGGTGGTACCTGCCGTGTAGTCACCTGCCGAGTTCTGCGCCATGGCAATGCCACCGCCCACAAGGAGCATCAATGCCAATGTCTTCAAGCGTCCTGAAGAAAGGACGCTCTTGGCGGTCTTCTTCAAATAGTTCGTTGTTTTCTTAAACATTCTTTCTTGTTTTACTTGTTAATGATTCGTTTGGCAACACCTTATTATAATTATATAGAAAGGTGTTGTCGCTTTCACATGATATACTCTTCTGCAGTTGAGTCTTAAATCTGGTAGCCAAAGAATGCTGGGAACAGGATGGATGCGCCTATCATAAACAGACAGGCTCCTATCAGCGTCAGTATGGACTTGGTAACTCCATCTTCCCCTGTGTTCATCTTGATGTATATCTGCAAAGCGGATATAATCACCATCACAGCAGCGACAGCGTATGTCAGATACAGCACATACAGCATCATCGTCACCACATAGTCGTGCATCCCTGCCAGTGCGTCTGCTCCCCAGCTATAGTCCACATTACCGCATTTGGCTGATGCTGACAGGGGGAGCAGCGCAAAGACAAAGGAACTTACTACATTCTTTATAATATGGCTAAATTTCATCCTTGACTGGTATTGTTTTGATGTTTGGTTGTCCTGGCTTTGTCTCGCCTTGTTTCAATAGGCTCTCCGTGAAGTCGTCCTGCCATAGTCCGTCTATCCATATGGGAGAAGTGGACTCCATCTGCCCATCCATCTTTTCCTGCAATGACTTGGCTGTGTTCTTCGGCTTCTGTTGGTTGACATCATTCCCTTCGTCTTCATCAACATCATCTTCTCTGCCGGAAGAATCCGTTTCTGGAGAATAATCACTCATTCCGTTGTTCTCTGTTCCCATACCATAGCCCTCATCGTATGATGTGCCGTCTTGGAAACTTGTGTCGTATTGCTTGTCGGCAACGCTAAAGCCACCATCGCTTTCATTGACGGCTACTGCGGCTTCCTCTTCCGTTATGTTGCTGATGTCAAACACTTCCTCGTTGCTCTTGGCTTCTTCCTTCTTACCATACAGGTCTCTTGTTATCATCACAGCATAGTAAATAGCGTATGCAATGGTAAGGCTGATGGCGAATATCAAAAATGGACTCATATAATACTTTGTTTTATTGATGATTTATACTCTGTGCAGTGGCAAGAGTGCCAGTTGCGAGTGCAAAGTAAAGAGTAAAATCCGACATAAAAGAATTTTGTAAAGTATGGCCATCAAAGTTTAAGATATATTCAAATTATAATCATATATCATACTCTCAATCATACTTTAATCAGCTTCTTCTGTTAGTTTTCGCATATTTCTTCCTTATACTTAGACGGATGTTTTTAAGTATAGAATACCTTATCTGTTTAAATCTTGTAATATGTACTTGTTTAATACGAAATATAACATAAAACAGAGGTATTCGTACAGATATTTTGATTTTATGTACGTTTTGTGTTAAAAATGAGTTAATGTTTCAATATGTTTGCCGCATTGGATTTTATTTTATTACTTTTGTATTCAAAAAATAATAATAACATGTATAACAAGCCATATGTCATCAGATATATTAAGAATTATAGAAGGAGGATTGAATAACGATAGGAGAAAAATCATAAGTTACTCCAATCGTTTAGCTACTCGTCTTGAAGCCGAGGGCAACATTCAATTGGCTCGTTGCATCAAAGAGCAAATTCAAAACTCTAACACAAGAAGTTCTGCAACAGCTGATGCCATGCGTATGTTACCTTTAGATTCGGACAGCAAATTGCAAATAGTAGAAGTAATTCCCGAAGACTCAACACGTACCAATATTGTCCTTTCTGATAATGTCGGAAGGCAAGTAGGTGAATTCATTGAGTTGGTGAGGCACAGTGACGAACTGGAACAGGCAGGGGTTAATATGCCTAAGTCCATGCTTCTTTACGGAGCACCTGGTTGTGGCAAGACCTCTATAGCTCACTATGTCAGTGAAAACACCAATTTACCATTGGTGGTAGCAAGATTGGATGGAATTGTTTCATCACTTCTTGGTAGTACAGCAAAGAACTTAAGAAAAATATTCAGCTATGCTAGTAGCATGCCATGCATCTTGTTTCTTGACGAATTTGATGCAATAGCCAAGGCACGTGACGACAATCACGAGCTGGGAGAACTGAAGCGTGTCATCAACAGCTTGCTTCAAAACATTGACTCCATGCCAACTTCTTGCGTTCTGATTGCAGCAACAAACCATCCCGAATTGTTAGACAAGGCCGTTTGGAGACGCTTCACAACAAAAATTGAAGTCGGAATGCCTGATGACGAAGCAAGAAAAAAAATAATTTTGGACTTAACATCTGGGTTCAATTGTCCTTTTGTAGAGGATGGACAAAAGATGAAAACGGTTTGTGACTTAACAAAAAAAATGTCTCCCTCTGACATCTCTACGATATTTAACAAACTAAAAGTGAAGGGCGTTATCAATGGAAGCAAAGCTATTGAATATGAGGACTTACTTGTTGCTATCTTTGAGTTCGAAGGAAAAGACGAAGCACAAGATAAACTCATCATGTTCCTTAACACAAACGGAGTTAGTCAAGCCAAGATTGTACAAAAACTAAATATTAGTGCAAGATTGGTCAGAAATGTATTATCTAAAAAATAGTGAATTATGGCAAAAGAATATCCTATACAAAATGTATCTTTTAGGGGAGAAACAGACTATTTCTTGACGGAAGCTGGTGGTGGCAGTGAATTACCAAAGTGGGTTAATGATACTGCTATTTCCGTTAATGCAGAAAGGGTTTACGATCAATTGGAGTTGTTCTCAGAATTATTCTCTGATGCAAATAGAACGATGCCTGTGCTTACAGAGATTACACTGAACAAAAAAGCAACAGCTAAATCTCATCGTCCAGCAGTGCGAAAAATGATGGATGTAAACTCTAAACGAAATGTCCTAGGAGTCACATCGGTAGGTAAAATCTTGGTAAAGATTGATACCGCCAATGATTTGAAGAAAATGGAGCGAGGTTTTAAGGTGGTAAATACAGCCAATCTGCCGAAAGACAAAAAGATTGGTTTGTCTGCAATAGAAAACATTTCTCGATACAAGGCTGTTGTTGATGATAGCATTCAAGAAAATGACCGTCTCAAACTGCAGTTGGTTGATTATCTGAATAGTGAGTACAATCATCGTTCTCGTATTGCTTTGAGTATAAAATGCAAGGAATTTGGAGTTGAATTAGAAGAGCTGAATTATGCTAGTAGCTTACGCTTGTTTTCCTTGGAACATGTGTCAGAGGAAGCACTTCAGGCTATTGCATCCATGGATTGTGTCTTGGCGGTTAGAAAAATGCCTACAATAGAATTTGAAACTGCCCCAGACGAAGACAACTCCAGCATCGAAGTGATGACACCATTGGAAGGCGCAACATATCCTGTGGTAGGCTTGTTGGATTCTGGTGTTGGCGATAATGATTACCTGCGTCCTTGGATGATTGATGATGAAGATAATATCGCTGATTTGGAAGATGAAGACATAAACAGAAGTCATGGAACTGCTGTTGCAAGTGTCATCAACTATGGTGATTTTCTTGAAAATAAAGATTTGACGAAATGTGGACCTTGTAAAATAAAGAGTTGTATTGTCAATACAGACAGAACCCAAATATACGAAAACGAGTTGGTAGCCAACATTCAAAATGCTATCGCTAAACATCCAGATATAAAAATCTGGAATCTCTCGCAAGGTACAACAAAAACGATAGATAATGACAGATATTCCGACTTGGGCATCGCATTGGACAGCTTGCAGAAAGACAACAGAATCTTGATTTGCAAATCTGCAGGTAATGTTGATCCAAGAGCAGAAAATCAAAGAATTACTGATGGCGCCGATTCTTTGCTTAGTCTCGTTGTAGGATCTATAGCTCATAAGAAAACTACCAATAATGATGCTAAAGAAAATGACAGAAGTCCTTTTTCTCGCATTGGTCCTGGTGTTGAAAATGCAGTAAAGCCAGATTTGGTGCACTATGGCGGCAATATGGATACACATCTGTCCCTGTTTTCAGAATGGGGAAGACAGTTTTGCCGCTGGAGTGGAACTAGTTTTTCTACTCCGCGAATTACAGCTTTGGCTGCTAATCTTAATCAGATGATTGGAGGTGAATGCAATCCCTTGCTTTTGAAAGCATTGCTTGTTCACAACTCTGATTACCCTGTAGGTTTATCGAAAACGCCAGAAGAACTTCGCAGGGAAATGGGGTTCGGTTTGCCATCTGTTATTACAGATATGCTTAACAACGATGCTGATGAGTGCACTATGGTTTTTCATCAGACTTTACAGAAAGGAACAAATATTGTTTCTTTGGATTTTCCATACCCACAAAGTTTGGTTGAAAACGGTTATTTCATCGGTGAAATTACATTGTCAATGGCTGTGAATCCTGTAATTAATGCGGGGCAAGGTTGTGAGTATTGCCAAAGTCAAGTGGATGTTCTATTGGAAACTTATGACCATGTTGAACATGTTCAATTGGGCGAAGGTATGATGCGCAATGAGTCAAGAACATCAAAAGATGCCGTTAATGTACTCAATGCATCGATTTATAGCTCAAAAGCTTTCAAAAAGGAGTTCGCAGAAGAACGTATGCTGATTGAACAGGGAGATAAATATCAACCTATCAAGAAGTATTATGTTGATCTTTCCAAGATGACTGACACTAACAGGAGAAAGGCATTGGGAGAAAACAGAAAATGGGCACTGAAACTCACTGGACTCTACCGTGATGCAGCTGTACAAGCTTTGGAGAGAGACGGAGAAGTACTTTCGCAAGACGTTGTTGTCGTTGTGACAATAAAAGACCCTAGACATCGTGGCACGATATATACCGAATGTCTCGATTTACTAGAACAAAGAGGATATGTACACAACGATATCAATATTCATAATGATATTCGAGTTGATAATTAATGATCGTACTTTATTATGGCTACATATGATTTTTCAAACGCCATTCCCTATGTGCCCACTCATGTTGGAGAACTGATAAACGACGAGCTTGTTGCGTCGGGACTGTCTGTAGAGCAATTGTCAGAAAAAGCTAATATCGAATTGATAGCTTTAAATGAAACAATTTCTGGGAAAAGGCAACTATCCACAGAAATGGCTTTACAGATAGAATCAGTTATGGGGATTCCTGCTTCATTGCTTCTGAACATCCAAATTCAATACAACAGTTTTCTGCGGAGAAAATGAATATTCTCCGTAGAAAACTATCGTTTTTCAAACTTTCCCATATCACCTTACCAAAACAGATATGCTATATAATACACCAACAGCATCCCAAGCAGGAACACTGCCACACTGCATCCTATCTTCAATCGTTCCAATACCTCGTCTTGCTCCAGCCCCTTGCTATGTTTGATGATGACAACGATTGATACTATATCTATCAACAATACAGCATATATCATGGCTGGCAGATAGTGAATATGATCCACCATCCACCAGTGTATATCCGCTATATCGTCATATTCCACTTTTGCTTCCCTCATGCTTTCTTTCTCCCTATTAGACAATCGTTTACATCCTTATAATCTTTGCTTATGAAAAGGGCATAAAAAAAAGCCCTCCGAAACGGAGAGCTTGGCAAATTCTTGGTGAACTGTTATTTTTCCATGTATTGTTTCAGTTCCTGTGTGATATATGTCCAAACTTCTTGGAAGGTTAGTGGCTCCTTGAATTTGATTTTCTTCAAATAACTATTCCACATAATATTTCGTTTGGCATCTGTCGCAAAAGAATCCTCGAAAAGGCTATATTCCGTAGAGATGGCGGTGCCTCTATTCTCAAACGTGGCTGTGATGGCTTCTTGCAATGTGTTCAAGTCAATATTTCCTGCTTTTAGTATTCTGTACACATCAAAGAAGTCTTTCATGCGGCTGTTCTCTGTCGCATGGTCTATCATTGCCTGATACTTTTCAGCCACCACGGTCTCTAAAGAGTAAGCCAAGATGTCAACTTCTGGTAATGTGTCCAGCAACACCGGATAAGAAAGGTCAACGGGTGCAGGAGTTATGATGTCGCCAAAGCCTACATCCATGGAAATAACTTGGCTTGCCGTGTCAAGTCCTACCTTGACATGCACTCGCACACCATTATATTCTTTTTTGAGAGTGATTTCTTCTACGCTAATGCTGTCCTTTTCAAAGACAACTCCGTCTTCCAGACATTCTATGTCGCATAAATTTCTGAATGTCTCCTTGATATTGTCCAACTCACGGCTAATCTGTTGACCAAGGAAATCTATGTCCAATGTTGGTCTTGCTTTCAAATGCTCATGGGCATACAGTAATGCACCACCTTTCAATATAAAGCGTTCTTTGTATGGACTTACCGACAGACGGTACAACAGACGCTCCTGAAAGTATCGTGTCAATATCGATTGGTAGAAGACATTCTCTTCTTTCGATATATTAAGCAGTTTCGCTCTTACCGAGCGAGCATAATTCTTCGTTGTCATATTTATTATTTTATAGTTCCATTTGTAGATATGTTCCCAATGTTTTGGCAACTCTCAGTTGTGAGGCATATTTCATCAGTTTGCTGACATTACGATCTCTGCGTTTCAGATATTCCTTTATAATCTCCGTACAGACATCTATGCCGATTTTGTTTCTATACTTTATTGCATCACAGACACATTTCTCCACGTCATATATCCTCACCTTGAAACCCTCAATCTCTGTATTCGTAATTCCAAGGTTAAAGGCGGTATCACTCCAATGGTATAGTGTAATTGGGGGATAATCTGGAAGGGTGATTTTTCGGCCTCTTTTTATTGCAAGACAATATTCTTGTGGTACCTGTGTAGTCAACTGATAATGTGACCAAGCGGAATACAGACACAACACACCACCAGGAACAACCTTTTCCACATCAAGCATTTGACTTGCCAAATGGTCATCGGTTGCATACACACCTCTTTTTATTCTGGTGAGTTCGCCATTCTTGGCGGCTTGCAATACTTTATAGTATGCAGCTCTTCCTGCCATATCTTTTGCAGAGATATAGCCTTCAGATTTTGGATTTGTCATACGCTTTTCCATGATTTGCATCTTTAATTCTGTACAAAGTTACTACATATTTTCAAAAATGTAGTATGTTTGTACGGAAATCTACGCAAAAATCACGCAAAATATAGTTTTCTACGGAGAATATTGACTTTCTCCGTAGAAAATTATCGTTTTATACATCCTCTTTATGCGGAATAATGGATTTTCTGCCGATAAGATAATCATTGACATCCTTGTATTCTGCATATCTTATGGATTCGTTGATTGCCCTGTTTTGATAACAGTCCATGATTGTATGGGCAGCCACCGTTCCTGCTTGGTCATTATCAAGATAACAATGGATAGCAGTGTAACACGCCAATCGTTCCATGCATTTCCCAAGGCTACTGATGGAGTTCAGCACGATATAATCACATGGCTCTTGTATGCAAATCACATCGTCGCCTCGCTTTTCCAAAGTCTTGTACGAAAGAAAGTCCATAAACCCCTCGAAGATGCAGCATCTGTCCTGCACTCCAACTTGCTGTGAATGTATCAAGGATATGTCTTTCTCGCCCAAACAACCTTTATAATATGGGTTACGCAGCTCATAACTATCCCTGTTATTTGGAAAGGCTATACCAAAATACCGCTTGCCCTTAAACGTGTACCAGATCTCCTTGCAATAGCGTTTACCTATGTCCGCATCCACATGGCGTGAACGCAGATACGACATAAGCACAGGGTAGGACAATTCTTGGATATGTACCTTGTCCATCTTGTCTGTCTCTACTTGTGTCGGTATGGGAGGTTTTGCCTTTGTGGACTTTGGGTTGTTCATGTCCGCTGCTATATGCTGCAATGCAGCACCCACATCATCCGTATTGTAGAGAAGTTGGGCAAGAGCAATGATGTTGCCACCCTTGCCAAGAGCAAAGTCATACCATTGGTTTCGGCTGAAGTTCACCTTGAACGATGGCTTTGTCTCCGCATGCAATGGCGACAGATAATAAGATGTGGACTTGCTGCATCGTTTGGGCTGATGTCCCAATGCGCTCAGATAGTCCGTGAGTTTGATTTCCTTTGCTTGTTGTATGTTCATCTTTCATTCATTTTTTGTTCATTCGTGCGCTTATTATATATACACCAGAGTGAATGAACGGTTTTGTGAAGTCATTTTGTCGTATGTCCATGTAGTTAAATATGATGCCACTTCACAAAATCCGTCCGTTCTACTATTATATATACACCGAGGTGAATGAAGTGGTTTTTGAAGTGACTTTCGCTTCATCCTCACTTCTTTACCTCCTGCCCTTCAAGCAGCGGAAGCGAAGGATAATCCTTCATTCTGCAATACTCGTTGTTGCCACACTTCACCACCAGTTTGCTCTTCAATAGGAAGGTCAGCAGCTTTGACATCACTGTTCTACCTCTGGCAAAACCAATAGTTGTATAACCTTTCGTCAATGCGTTTATCACATTCTCATAGCCTGACACCACTTTCTTGCCGAAAGCCATTTCAAGTGCCTTGTCATGCTGCTCATTGGTAATGTCGGCTATTGTCATCTTCGGCTGTTTGGCTGTGGTGGAGTCAACCACATAGTCCTTGGAAATCTCTGGAAGTCCCTCCTTGTTTATTTGGAACGCAAAGGGCGCAAAGTCCTTGTCTCGGATGTTGAGCGGTTTCACTTCACTCACATTCGCCATCGAATTGCTCTTGCTTATCACCAGTACCGTCTCTGCCTTGTTGCTTAGTTCCGTTCCTATGTGACCTCTTACATTGTCATCACCCTTGTTCAAGTGTAGGACACAATGTATGTGCAGGTCATAGCGGCTTGACCACTGCATCAGTTTGTTGATGATATGGACGGACTCGCTCGGATTGTTGATGTCGAGCATCAAGTCCCTTATGCCGTCAATGATGACCAAGCCAAAGCCCTTTTGCGTCTGCAAGGCATATTCTATCAGTCGCAGTCTGAGGTTGGGACTGTACTCTCGCAGTCCGAAGAACACAAGGTTCTCACTGTTCATGTTGTCGGGCAATCCTGCAAGCCGGAGGATGCGCTGCATCACGCTGTGACAGTGGAAACGGCTCTGCTCCGTATCAACGTAGAGTATCTTACGCTTGTCATCGGGTAGTTTTGCCGTATATTGCAGCACCTTTCCATTAGCGAGCGAGGCTGCCACCAATGCCGATACATTGAACGTCTTTCGGCTCTTCGCCTTGCCTGTGGAGGCACTGAAGTTGCCAAGCGTGGCTATGGTCGAGTTGTCCACCCATATTATCTGTGGCGGTGTCTGGTAGGTCTCATCCGCATGGATAAGCGATGCCTTCAGCAACTTTTCCAACAAATCAGCATTGTCCGCTGCGCCTTCAAAGAGGCTCATGTCGTTCATTTCTTCCATCGTCATCTGCTCTTCAAGGGTTTGTTCATCACATAGCGTATGGCATCCTGCTCATACACCTCTTTTGTTTTCACAGGGTGCTTCTTGATCCATTCCACCAGTTCTTCCTTGCTGAAATAGATGGTCTTGCCGTTTGGCTTGTAATGGGGAATGGAAAAGGTACGTGTCAGTTTGTAAAGCTGACTCTTTGAAGCGTCAAGGAATACGCTTGCCTCGTCAAGGGTGAGCACGTCTTTTCCTGCAAAGAGCCATTTCTCCAAGCACTTGATGCGGTTCAGCACATCCTCCACTGGTCCAAGCAGCTTGAATGCTTCTTCCATCTGTTGAATGCGCTCGGCAAGTCTCATTGGTGTCATGTCTGCCAGTTCTTGTTCTGTCAACTCGTGTTTATCCACGTCTATCGTTGGCGGTAGGATAGTGCCATCCTTTGGCGGATTGTTTGCCTGATTTGTTGTCTGTCCAATCATTGTCGTAATTTTATTTATCGTTACACATAACGAGGTCGCCCTCCATAACCAGGTTTCTGATTACGGAGGGCAAAGGTAAGGGCATTTCTGCCCAATCGGATGGAAGGGCGCTTGACTGTCAACCGACTATCAAGCCAACTGTCAAGGTTTTCATCTGTCAGATGGTGTCCTTGCTATCATTTTTACCGCATTCTGCTATTTCTTGCACTTTCTTGCGGATAGCCTCATAGATACTGGCGTTGGTACTTTTGGCATCACTGGTTGCTGAGGACAGCTTGGTTGTTGTAAGTGGCTTGTCTGTTGATGAAGACAGGATGAGTTTATGCTTGGCAATGACCGATTGCCATTGCTTGCAAATCAAGTTCTTGCTGCAGAGCATGTCAAAGAAGAATGCCACACGTCTGTTACTTCTCGCCTTTAGCTGCTTGCAGACTTGGCACGAGAAGAGTTTTCGCATATCCTCTTCCGACACATCGGCTGAGAACAAATGAACCTCATTGGCATGGCGCGCAATGAGGTTCAACTGAGTAGAATCAAAGTAACATTGAAAGTCCTGTTTCGGTTTGGTTTCTTGTGCTGTTTGTAATATTGACGGTGGTTTACCATGGAAATACTGACCATTTGGAGGCGGCTCCGTGGTGTTGAACTTGTGATGAAGAGCCTTGTAGTCATGATACTCGAAATCCACTTTGGTAAAGAATATGACTACTAAGTCCTCACGTTCTTCAAGAAACTCCTCCATGATGTAGAAGTTCTTCTTGTGCTCGTTCTTTCCTGCCGCATACTGGCAGTCCGTATAGGAATGGCTGTTGAGAAAGTCCTTTTTGTAGCGGTGATACAGTTTACCGCATCCTATGACTTCCGTCTGATAGCACTCATGGGCTTCCTTGAAGAACAGCCACAATTTGTTGGTACCACAAATGCCACCTACACCGTTAGCGAAGGTGCATTCATTGCATTGGGGTAAAAAGAGAGAACGAGGAGTCTTCTCGTCCTTGGTTGTTTGATGTATTATTATGTTCCATTTTTATTATTCGAACGCACTGTCCAACAGAGAAACAGCCTCGTCCTTTTTCTTGTTGATGATTTTTGCGTAAATTTGTGTCGTGCGCACCTCCGTATGACCGAGAAGTTTGCTTGTAGTGTATAGGTCTGCGCCCATGGTCAGCTCCATCGTGGCGAACGTGTGTCTTGAGACATGGTAGGTCACATGTTTGCTGATACCTGCCGCACGGCTCCATTCCGGGATGCAGTCGTAGTTCTTGCTTGGCAGTGTTGGAAACACCTTGTCCTCGTCACTTGCAGATCCACGCTCAGGCATCCAACGAAGGGCTTGCTTGTTGAGAGGAAGATAAAGAGGCTGCTTGGTCTTGTACTGCAATATCTCAACTCGTGTCTTGTTACCCTCGGTGATGATGTTCTTCCACTTCAAACTCTTCACGTCACTGATACGGAGTCCGCAGAAGCATGAAAACAGAAACGCCGCCTTGATATCCTCACGCTTGCAAGGGGTGTCAATCAGTCTCTTCACCTCGTCAACGGTCAGATACTCTCGCTTGGTACCGCCACCTTTCAGAACATCCATGCGAAGACGCAATACGGGATTGTCGTCCATTATCTCTTCCTCAATAGCCATGTTGAAGGCTGCTTTGAGGCATTTGAGATAGTTCATCACCGTGGACTTGGACGGATGGGTGTGCTTGTAGGTGATATAGTCGTTCAACAAGAACACCATGAAACCATTGCAGTATTCCTTGGTCATCTCTGCGAGTGTCACGTTTGGCGAGTGTTCTCTCACTGCATTCAGCACGCTGTTCACCCAGTTTCGGGCAGATTGTCTTCCTCGCTCCACTTGTGCGTCACGGAATATCTCCAACCAATCCACAAGTCGCATTTTGATTCTTGACTTGTCTTTGAGCCCTGCGATACCGTTAGTGATGCTCATGATGCGTTGTGCCTTGATGGCATAGACTGCTTGCATCGTCTGCTTGTTCTGCTCCCTGGCAGCTGCGTCAACCTCTGGTATGAGATAAAGGCGCAGATAATCATAGGTACGGCGACCGTTGACATTGATGGATAGATAGACCGACTTGTTGCCGTTGGCAAGTTCCTTGAAGCGGATTCTCACAGGCTCCTTGGTCTTGGAATTTCTCTTACGCTCAGTCTCTGCAACGGCAATCTCTGTCTTCACTTTCTTGGTGGCAAGATACTCCTTGTATTTGTCCACGTTGGCATCTGGATCTTCTCCATGCGGCTTGTAACCTCTTCTGCCGACACGCTTCTCAAAGGTTCCGTCCTTCAATGCCTTCATGCGTTCCTTGGCCTTTTTCTCAGCTTCTTTCCAGATTTCCTTGTGTTTCTCCTCGCTGTCATCCTTACGAAGATAAAGACCGACAGACTCGTAGGCACGTTGTCCCTTACCATAATATATATCAAGAAAGAGGGAACGGTCTCCATTGCGCATCTTGCGACTACGGACTATCACAGAACTGGTGTATTCCTCAACTTTCTCCACTTGGTTCAGCTCGTCAGAAGGATCCGTGAAAGTCTCTCCATTGACAACCTCTCGCGTCTTGCGTTCTTTCAGACGCTCTGCGGTTTCCATGACCAAGGCATTATTCTGCTTGTCAGCCTCGGTAATCTCTGGGTTGATATAGAGCTTCAGAAACTCGTACTTGCGCTCACCATTATAATATATGTCGAAGTAGAGCGACTTGCTGCCGTTGGCAAGGTCCTTGAAACGAAGAGTGACAGCTTCACGCTTGTTGGGTCTGCCTCTATGTTTTTTGATTGTTCCATCTATGGCTCTGTCCTCACCGTCATCGTCAATAAACTTCCATTGGTGTCCTTCTCTGCCAGAAACGGCTCCAACGACTTCGTTTACCTCACTTTCCTTTCCCTTGACACTTTTGCCAGTTTTATCACTGCCGACTTTTTTCTTCTTACTTAAACGTGCGTTCTTCTTGCTTGAAGTTGTTGTAGAAGCAGGATGTTCCAAGGAAGCCTTCACTGTTTCCAACTTTCCCGACAGGATTTCTTGCACTCGTTGGTTCTTGATAGCTTCTGCCTTCTGCAAGGTCTCGGCATTGACTGCCTTAGCCTTGTCATCGTCCTCTGGAAGCAGATAAAGCTTCAAGAACTCATACGACCTCTTTCCACTTTTGTAAGTGTCGAGATAAATCGACTTTGTGCCATTCGCCAAATCCTTGTAGCGTATGCGCACAGGTTCATTGTTACTTCTCATGTTACTTTGTTATTTATTCTACTTATTGTCATTTTGCGAGATTTGTTACTCACGGTGCAAAGATACGAAAAATAATTGGATTTGTTACCCAAAACGAGAACCAATTACGAACCATTAACTATGATAAATTATAAAATCAAATGGTAAAGTAACAGATAAATAACAAAAAATACATCATGTCAAACACCTGCTATATGCTGTACATATTAGCATTTACGCGCAATTTCTTATCATTTTGAATGTTGCATGAGATTTGACGTTGTATTGTCGTTGCTCGTTCAACTATTCAGGGCAATGCGAAGGCCTCAGTTCGTGGGACGGGTGACGAGGAGAACCCACGCTTTTCGTTTATTTTAATCGCTACCCTTGGGTGATGAGGTGGTTAGGGAAGGAAATTTTCTATGGATTACTTAAAAGCAGAAAAACTCCGTAAAGAATGGGGCGATAAGCCTTGTTCGCATCCAAATTTCGAGGTAGAAACCCATTTGGATTCTGAGTATGTGGCTGTCAAGACAGGGGATTATGTTTTACTGTGTGTGGGCAAGATTTTACTAAAGATGAAGTTGATAAGATAATGGCGACCCGTAATGCCACAAAATAAACAGCTATGTTTCAAACTTCATTGAAATCTGAGGATGTCAATTTCTTTTTTAAAGTCTTGTTTCATTACGAGAAAGAAGGAGCTAATAATCATAACGGATATTCAATTAGGGATGTCCCTTGTGAGATGAGAAATAGTATCTCTTTAATCCATGATACAAAGAAGAAAAAAGAAGAATTGAAAATTCCCAAAACTCCTAATGCGTTATGTTTTAGGGGAACTTGTGTTTGTGCCCCTCTTCTTAGGCATTTACGTAATAGTTTTGCGCATGCCTGTATAGAGCGAGAGGGGGGATTATTATGTCATCAATTCTCATGAGAATCCTAAAGGTCAAATTTGTGGGAAAGTGAAAAGAAAGGATTTGATGAATCTTGTGAATGGTATTTTAGCAACGAAAAATAAAAGAACAAAATGATAATTATGAATATGAAAGAATTTATACATCGAGGATTGCTTTTAGCGGTAGTGTTTTTATTGTTGGGAGCCTTGTCTATTCATGCGGGAGTTGGTGACTTAATTACAAAACAAGTTACTGTTAAGTTGGATTTTGCGGGATCGTTGCCATATTGTATTAGTAGCAGCGAAAAGTATAGGATTACAAATCTGAAGGTTGTGGGTGAGATTAATGGCACTGATTTGGGATTCATCCGTGAGATGGCTGGGTTCAATAATTGGGAGGAAACAGATGGTAAACTTACGATTTTGGATTTGTCCGAAACAAAAATAGTAAAAGGAGGTTCTTCCTATTTATTTAATTCTGAAGATCATAGAGGATGGGAAAATGGGTATTATCCTACTTCTAATGATTGTTTGCCCTTGTATGTCTTTTATGGGTGTAGTCGTTTGGAAAACATTTATTCGTATATGGAGAGTTTGCCCAAGTTAGGAGAAGCTCTCTTTACTTTCTGTAATTCTAAGGAATGTACAGTTTATGTCCCAAAAGGTACTTACGAGAATTATAGACAGTCTGAGTTTGGTTATTTTGAGAATATCGTGGAGTTCGATGCAACAGGCATAGACAAAGTAAACACTTCTACTAATGCCAAGGAAGTCTCTCGCTATTCCGTGAATGGTCAGCGATTGTCATCACCTGCCAAGGGCTTGAACATCGTGAAGTATAGTGATGGTAGTGTGAAGAAAGTTGCTATTCAATAGATTTTCAAAATTATTACAGAATATGGAGATGGATAGTAGTTTTATGCTTAAACAGTTTGTAGCAATTGATGAGCTGAAGCCTTCATACCTAAGTAGTTCCTTGGATGAGTTTTGTAAAGTCTATGCTAGGGCAGTTCTGAAACTCTTGTCGCTGTTGCCAACAAAGGAATACTGCTCCTATGGCAGTTGGAGGAGAGAATATTTCTTTGATCTAAAGAACAGGAAGGGTTTGGTGAGTTTGGAACGTTCACACCTTGTTGGTATCTGTTCTTACAAAAGTGAGGGGAATGTGGATTTCAAATCTTGTAACTGTATTCACTATCAAGGAAATACCTATACGTTTTCTTGTTATTGTAGAAATGATCTCCTTATATTAAATAATGGAGAAAGATATACAGCAACAGAGGCAATGCCTTTGGCAGATATTGTTTGGTGGGAGCAACTCTATAATTGTTTGTGTAGAGAATTAGAGGACGTAAAACAAAAAAAAGAGATAATGTCATAGTGCAATGGTTTTATAAAGAGATTAGTCCGACAAATGATGTCGGATTATAGATGAATCTAAGATACGCAGATGAATATTTTTAACAACTTAAATTTTAAAATGATGGTGGAAGACATAATTCTAGCATTAGTTTTAATGGTATGTGTCAGAGTACACATATTTATTAAGCATTAAAAGCATTCTTTGCTATTTGCTACGGCAAATAAAAAATTTTAGATATTGATGTGGTTTTCTGCATCTCATCGATTAGGCAACTATGGCAGTACTTGCCTTCTTAAAGATTTCTGCTATTGGGCACGAGCAATCGTGCCCTTTTTTATGTTTCTAAGAGTTAAATTGATGAAAAAGCTTGGCGTTATCAAGTAAAAAACGTATATTTGCGACTGAAAACCGTGTCTTGACACAAAAAAACGTCATAAACTATGTATTTTGAACGTAAAGCATACTTGAAAAAGCTCATCTCGGCAGAAGGCAATGGGATGATAAAGATTATTACCGGCATTCGCCGTTGTGGTAAATCCTTCCTTCTCTTCAACATCTTTTGTAAGCATTTGCTTGAAAGAGGTGTTGCGGAAGATCATATCATACAAATAAATCTTGAAGACCGTAGAAACAAGAAGCTTCGTGACCCTGATGCTTTGCTGGAGCATATCGATGCTTTGATGAAAGATAAGGATAGGTATTATATTCTCTTGGATGAGGTTCAGATGGTAAAGGAGTTTGAGGATGTGCTCAACTCTTATCTCCATGTGGAAAATGCCGAAGTGTATGTTACTGGTTCCAATGCCCGATTCTTATCGAAGGATGTGATAACTGAATTTCGTGGTAGAGGTTGGGAAATCCGAATCCATCCACTGAGTTTTTCTGAATATTATGAAGTGGTAGGAGGAGAGGAGCGTCAAGCCCTGGAAACCTATTATCTTTATGGTGGATTGCCTGCTGTGGCGCAGATGGAAACTCCGGAAGCGAAACAGAACTATCTTCGAGAGATTTATGAGACGGTTTATCTGAAGGATGTTTTGGAGCGTAATCGCCTGAAGAATTCTGATGGAATGCGCGAGTTGGTGCGCCTCCTGGCTTCTACGATTGGTTCCTGTACGAATGTGCAGAGAATTTCTAATACGTTCAAATCTGTTGGAGGAGTGGAAATCGGTACTAAAACCATTGGCAGGTACCTGGAGAACCTGCAGGATTCCTTCATCATCAGCGAGGCTTTGCGTTATGATGTGAAGGGGCGTAAATACATAGGTACTGGTACCAAGTATTACTTCGAGGACATCGGTATCAGAAATGCCGTGGTAGATTTCCGACAGATAGAATTCACCCATATCATGGAGAACGTGGTTTATAACGAATTGCGGAAGCAGGGTTATACTGTGGATGTGGGATCAGTGGAGAGCTTCAAGCGAGATGGGAATGGCAAGCTTCAGCGCCGGAATCTTGAGATAGATTTCGTGGTGAACCGTCATGATGAACGCCTCTATATCCAGTCAGCTTATGCCTTGCCTGATAAGGAGAAGGAAGATCAGGAGCAGGCTTCTCTTTTGAATGTAAACGATGGCTTCCGCAAACTGATTATCGTAGGGGATAGGTATCGTTCGGGTTATAATGAAGAGGGCATTCTGATGATGAGCCTCTCCGATTTTCTCTTAGGGAAGGGAGGCTGGGAATAGATGGTCTTGAAGAAAATATCAAGAGCGGAAAGGCAACTGGGGTTAACAGAGTTAACAGTTAACAGTTGTTTTTCCGCTCTTTCTCCTTAAATGCACATTTTTGCCAGCTCTTCCAGGTTATCCGCTACTTCTATCACATCTCGCCAATCGCCACGAATCATGCTTTTCTCTGCCATGTCATCCAATAGGGCGATGGTGGAGTTCCAGAAGCCTTTCATGTTGTAGAGAATCACCATTTTGTGATGGTAGCCGATGGTGTGGGCGGCGGCGATGGTGAAGATTTCATCCAGGGTGCCGACGCCGCCAGGAAGGGCTACGAAGATGTCGCTCTGGGCAAGCATCAGGTCCTTGCGGTCGCTGAGATTATCACACGGAATCTCGATGTCGAGGTCTGGGAAGGTTCTTCCTCCTCGCTCTACAAGCGTAGGAACCACACCGATGGTTCTGCCGCCATTCTCCTTTACTGCCTTGCCGATGCAATCCATCAGACCGGAGTTGCAGCCGCCGAAAACCAGGTCGTGGCCGTTCTCAGCCATCCACTTTCCCATCTCTTCAGTCAATGTGAAGAAGTCGGGGTCGATATTCTTATTTGCTGAACAAAAAACTGCTATTTTCATGTCTTTATCTTCTATTTGATAATGTTTTATCTGTTGTTTATGAATGTTTTATCCGTTATTTATAAATGTTTTAGGCAAAGGTACGCAAAAATATCGAGATTATTGGGCTCTTTTTGCGGATAATTTCTTAATTTTGCAAACAATAACTAATCTTATAAACAGGAAGATAGATTTCTAATAAAACAAGACAAGAGAATGAAAAGGATTATCACATATAGTATCATCGCTTTGTTGCAGGCATCGGTGGCGCTTGCACAGACCTCCGTGCCGTTTGCAAAAACCTCTCCGAAGCCGAAGTTTCAGAAGCGGGAGAAGTATGAATGGCAGGGAGAGATTCCTACCTATGTAGAAACGCTGAAGAAGGAACTGACCTATCCGATGGCTTGGGGAAACAGTCCGATCAGGAACTTCAAAAAGTGGAAAAAGACGGCAAGGGCGAAGGTTCTCGAATGCATGATGACGCCTCCGAAAGCGGCTGCGGCTTGGGATATGGAAGTGCTCGGTGAGGAACAGAGAGACGGATATAAGGCGCAGAAAATCGCCTTTAATATCAACGCCTATTCCCGAATTACGGCTTATCTCCTGATTCCGGATGGCAAGGGACCATTCCCAACAGTCAATGCGCTTCATGATCATGGTGCTCATCTCTTTATCGGAAAGGAGAAGATGATTCGCCCTTTCTTTACTCCGGAAGAAAAAGATTCCCCTACGAAGCAGGCGCTCTGTCAGGAGATTCTGGATGATGCGGATGCGTGGGCAAGGCAGCTTTATGATAATCAGTACGTGGGCGATTATCTGGCGAAACATGGCTACGTAGTCTTTTCGGCAGATGCTCCGATGTGGGGAGAACGAGGCCGAAAGGAGGGCGTGGATAGAAACAAATACGACCTGATAGCCGGCAACATGATGATGCTGGGTAGAGACCTCTCTGCCTTCATGACTTACGATGATATTTCCAGTACCGAGTTCCTGGCTTCGCTGCCGATGGTGGATGCGAAGCGTATCGGATGCGTGGGGTGTTCGATGGGAGCCTATCGCTCGTGGATGCTCTCTGCCTTATCGGATAGAATCAAGGCGGGTGCTTCTATCTGTTGGATGATTACTACGGACGCTCAGCTTACCCAGAGATTCGGAAGAAAGGAGAATGGCGGTTTTGCGAATTGCATCCCGGGGTTGAGGCAATATCTCGACTATCCTCACATCGCCTCCCTCGCCTGCCCGAAACCGATGCTTTTCATCAATGGCACAAAAGATAAGCTCTTCCCCGTATCTGGTGTAAAGGATGCTTTCGCCGAAATGCACAAGGTTTGGAAGAGTCAGGGAGCAGATAATCTGCTGGATACGGAGCTTTGGGAAATCCCTCATTCCTGCAGACTGAAGGCACAGGAGAAAATGCTGAAGTTTCTGGATAAGAATTTGAAATAAGAAATAAATAAAGAGCGGAAGAACAGCTTGGGGTTAACAGAGTTAACAGTTAACAGCTGATTTTCCGCTCTTTCTTCTATAAATCTGTAAAAGTCTACTACGCTAACCCCTTAAAAAATGGCGTTAGCGTAGTGAACTTTTTGAGTATGCTGAATGCATCTTTACCACAACTCCTTAGGCGACAGGTCTTTATCCTTTCTACCCATCAGGTAGTAATCGGCAAGGAATTGGAGGTTTGCCTGCGTAATCTTCAAGCCTTCTTCCTTTACATACTGGCTCGTAAAGATGTTTGCGTCAGGAATCAGGTTGTTTTCTATCAGTTTGCAGACAATTTCGTAAGGGAATGGGAGACCATTGCCGCTGATAATGCCAAAGCTGTCGGTCTCTGCACGCTCCTGTACATAGTATGGGTTCTCAGGCGATGCGATGCAATGAGCCAGACCGAAACTGATGTTGATGCCTGTATATGGACTTCCGCTTAAGATGATGCCTTTCTCGTATTTCTGAGGAAATCGGATGTCCTTTGGCAACTCGAATTCAATCTCCTTGAGGAATTCCTTCAGCGTCTTCACATCTTCCAGGAAGATGAACTTGTCTTCATATCCCTTCGCCTTGAGCAGATTGTAGTCGTGAATCGCCTTCTCATGATCTGCCTTTTCATGTGGCTCTATAGCCTTCTTCCTGAACTCCTCATCCTCCCAGATCTTGTGGGTAGGCATGTTCCTGCAAATCTTGCGGAGCCATTCGTAAGAAGTGAGCGCCAGGAGATTGTTTCTGCCGACGATGGTCATTTCCATCTGCACAGAATAAGCGAGCGGTTCGGTGAGTCCCTGAGGCGAGTTTGCCATCTGCTGGAGGGTAAACTGCAGGCGCTTCTGGTTGCCCGCGTTGAAATAGCAGCCATAATGGAACCACGCCAGGGTGTCGCGACGGTGAATCTCATCCAACTCCTTGTTCTTCTCGATGTCCTCTTCGGTCGTTTCAGCGTTGCCCTCTATCTCAGGCATTTCGCTGAGATAAGTCAGAAGACGCTCGTTTTCCGGAGCCGTTTCATATTCTCTGTCGAGAATGTTGTAGGCAAGTTTGGCAGCCAGTTCCAGGGTTCCGAAGAGGAAAGGAACGGCTTCCTGTACGAAACTGCTCTGCTGGTAATGGTGCCAGAGCAGGAACTTGACATCAGCGATGTTGATTTCCTCAGGGTCGTAAGCCGGGTCATCTTCGTTGAGTGTACTCTTGATGAATTCGCTTTCTTTCTCATAGAAAGGAATGTAGGTGCCGTAGCGCTGCTTGCATTCTTCCGTGAAAGTCTTCCAAATGCCTGTGCCCGAAATCACATCTTCGAAATAACCGGCAATGCTGAGTGCCAGCTGCTTGGCTTCATCCATATTCTTGAAGTTATGGGTGTAGCACGCCTCGTCAAGAGCGTGGTATATTTCGTTGGCGAGTTCTGTATAATACAGATCTGTTTCGTCTGCTTTTTCGTATGGATGCAAAGCAATCCATTCTTGGGTGAAAATAACTTTTTTCATATATTTCAAGTTTTCTTGGTTATCTGTTTGTTGTAACTTTCATGCAAAGGTAATAAAATATTGCAGAAATCTGCAAGAAACTCACATTTTTTTCGTATCTTTGCACCCGAATTTAGGCAATCTTAATAAATGCGTAGGATTGCCGCAAGCGTTTCGGAAGGATTTTGCACCCTAATTCATGGCTGGGAGGGTGAATTCGGCCTTCCATTTTGATTATAATGAATTAAGGTTAAAAAGATTTGAAGACATTTGAAGAATTGGGCGTGAGCGAGGAGATTCGCCGTGCCATCGAAGAGCTTGGATTTGAGAATCCAATGCCAGTTCAGGAAGAAGTAATCCCATATTTGCTTGGTAATAAGAACGACGTGATTGCGTTGGCGCAGACCGGTACGGGTAAGACTGCATCTTACGGTATTCCGGTTATCCAGAAAACTGATGCCAGCAGCAAGCAGACACAGGCTATCATCCTCAGTCCTACACGTGAGCTCTGCCTCCAGATAGCAGACGATTTGAACAGCTTTGCCAAGTACATCGACGGTTTGCATATTGCTGCTGTTTATGGCGGTACCGACATCGGAAGCCAGATTCGCACCCTGAAGCATGGTGTGCAGATTATCGTGGCTACCCCTGGCCGTCTGCTCGATTTGATTAATCGTGGCGTGGCTCAGTTGGAGAACGTGAACAACGTGGTGCTTGATGAGGCTGACGAGATGCTGAACATGGGCTTCTCTGAGAGCATCAATGCCATCTTCGAGAACGTTCCGGAGGATAGAAACACTCTGCTCTTCTCGGCTACCATGAGCAAGGACATCGAGAAGATTGCACTCAACTACCTGCACGACCACAAGGAAATCGTAGTGGGTTCGCGCAACGAGGGTGCAGAGCATGTAAACCACATCTACTATCTGGTAAATGCCAAGGACAAGTATCTCGCCCTGAAGCGTGTGGTGGATTTCTATCCACGCATCTTTGCGATTATTTTCTGCCGCACCAAGCTGGAGACTCAGGATATTGCAGATAAGCTGATTAAGGATGGTTATAATGCAGAGGCGCTGCACGGCGACTTGAGTCAGCAGCAGCGTGACCTCACCATGCAGAAGTTCCGCAACCATACCGTTCAGTTCCTGGTGGCTACCGATGTGGCTGCCCGTGGTCTGGACGTAGAGGATCTGACTCACGTTATCAACTACGGTTTGCCTGATGATGTGGCTAGCTACACCCACCGAAGCGGCCGTACCGGTCGTGCCGGAAAGAAGGGAACATCCATCTCTATCATCCATACCAGAGAGAAGTTCAAGGTTCGCCAGATAGAGAAGCAGATTGGCAAGGACTTCGTGGATGGCGTATTGCCAACCCCAGAGGAAATCTGCAAGAAGCAGCTCTTCAAGACCATGGACGACATTATGAAGACCGATGTGGATGAGGATCAGATTGAACCATACATGGCTGAAATCAACCGCCAGTTTGAGTACATCGACAAGGAGGACATCATCAAGAAGATGGTGACCATCACCTTCGGTAAGTTCCTCGATTACTATAAGAATGCTCCTGAGATTATCAAGCCTGAGACCGGCAAGGGTTCCCGTGGCGGCGAAGGTCGTGGAAGTCGTGGCGAAGGCCGTGGCAAGGTTTCCAATGGTCGCAGAAAGCATGAGACTGAGGCTGGTTTCAAGCGCCTGTTCATCAATCTGGGTAAGGCTGATGGTTTCTATCCGGGCGAAATCATGCAGTATCTGAACAAGCACGTGAAGGGTCGCCAGGAGGTGGGTCACATCGACCTGCTGAGTAAGTTTGCCTACATCGAGGTGCCTGAGGAGGATGCGAAGCGCGTGATGAAGGCTTTGAACGGTACTGAGTACAAGGGCAGAACAGTAAGATGTAACGATGCTGATGAGGAAGGTCATGGCAGAGCAGCCCGCGGAGGACGCAGTTCTGAGGGCAGAGGCGGTCGTTCTTCAGAAAGAGGCGGACGCAGCCGCAGAGGTTCTTCTGATGATGCTAGAGACTCTCGAGATGCTCGTGGAAAGGGAGGACGTGGAAGCCGTGGCGGCAGAAAGTCTCGCCCTCAGGAGGATACAGGCGATTGGCGCCAGTTCTTCCAGAACAACGACAACGTGAAGTTCAAGGGTGAGGAGCCAAACTTCGAGGAAGAAGGCTGGGCTCGTCGCAGACCTAAGAAGAAGTAATTTAGGCAGCGATTTATAATAAGATGAAAGCCTGCATCAAATGGGATAATTCTCCCAGTTTGATGCAGGCTTTTGCTATTTTATAATGTATGCCTAATACCACACATGTAGACGATATAGCCAGTTGGTGCACTCTGTGATAGTACACATTTTAGCTAACATTCCAAGTTTTTTTCATGAAATTCTAAACTTTTCTACAAAAGTTATTGTGTTTTCAAATATCTTTTGTATCTTTGAGGCGGATTTGGTGAAAATCATCTCCAGACATGTTAGAAATTAATAAGAAGCGTTATGCTTATCTTGTGAATTGGAAACCTAGGAAATTTCTCAAACGCACAAGGGTGGCATAGTGGTTCTCACGCATAGCGTGGGCTGCTATTACACATTCGTGCGTTAAGGTTTTCCTAGGACCTCCAATTCAGAACGTGGCATAGTCAGTACCACGCTTCACGTTTAATTAGAGGTTTAAGGACTGTAAACCTATAAGTGTGTGAATTATGAAAATAGTATTCTTATTTTTCTGTTTTTGTTGCGTTGTCCAACTAAGTTCAGCTCAATATGTTCAAAAACGAACTCCAGTTAGAAGTAATCTTGATGCTTTTGGACAAGCATTGAATGGTATCGATGAACAAGCTGATGTTGCAATGTCTTATAGAAGTGGCATAGAGAAATATTATAGTGAATTGATTACAAAAAATGAACTTTCTTCCGATGCTTTAGGAAAATTGAAAAAAATGAAGGATGAAAGTCTAAAACGTATAGATGACAAAGCGGAGTATGGCGATTATTCTAGAGCAACAGAAACTGCTGAATACGAGTTCAGAACAGTGATAGTAGCAATGTCAGACGTAGCAAAGAAAGATATAGAAGAACAAAACGACTATATACGTAGAGAGCAATTACGTATATATAGTTATACTCACCCATTTGACAACATGACTTATGCAAAATATTCAAAAGTTATACAAAATCCGACATATGAAACTTTATGCAATGTACAAATAACAAAAATAGCCTTATCTCCTCAGGAAACTCGCATAGAATGTAAAGTTAATAATAGAATCGATAATGGCTATGGTGATTGGGTAAGTATTGATCCTTGTACATATATTTATATTCCGGATAGAAAACAAAAACTGAAAATGTGTGATGCGATAAACATTGCAGTTGCGCCATTGAAAACGGAATTCCATTTCCAAGAAGAGGAGTTAGTGTTTGCGCTAATTTTTCCTGCTTTACCTTCAAATGTCAGAACGTTTTCAATTATAGAATCTGTAGATAGCAATTGGAAGTTTCAGAATATTAGGATTAAGTAGGGATTGTAAAATGTCTATTGTTATTAAATATTACGATTATGAAAAATAAAGTGTTTATTTTGATTTGTCTATTGGTAGGAATTGCTTTTAATTCTTGTAACTGTAATAAAACGACTTCTAGTAAAGAACAATTAGATACTGTATGGAATGAAAAAGTGCAGGATACCTTCTATGGGCTAGTTTTGGGCAATACAATTCCACTTGCTGTCATAGTGAAAACACTAGAAAATCAAGGCTTTTATTATCAAAGGCAATATAGTTCTGAAGAGAATTTATGCTTCAGAGCACAGCAAAGTCGATATTTTACATTTGGTGGTTTAACTTGGGAAATGTTGAATATTGAAAGACATGGTGATGTTCTTAACTGTGTTTGTTTTATGAATAGTAGTATTGATAAAGCCTCTTCCTTAGGCATTTATAATAATATAAAGGCTGCTGTAGAGGCAAAGTATTCTCCATCAACTATTATAACAACCGACACTACAGTTTATGCACGGACTTATTATTTGGGTAGAAATAGGGTTTATGCTACACTTTCTTGTTTTAGGTATGAAACTATTGGAGAGAAAATTATGATAGGAACGAGTTTGGTCTATTGGACAAAAAAAGGAAAGAAAGCATCTAACGATGAGCTGTAAAGGTAAGTATTGCGTGGGACTTTTGGCTCTATTGCTATGTTTTATCATTGGTGCAGTTTACAGCTGATCAATGAAGCACTTTGTCCAAAACAAGGATGTCATGAAATATTATGATACAAAAAGGGCTCAACACCTTCGTCTGCATTGCAACTTGTGGCGTGATTATAGAGTGCATTAAGATATGGCAATGTATGCTTAGATAATTAGAAATTCATGTTTTGCGGTAAAAATACAGCAATTTCTTTGGTAAATTGCGGTATTTTTACCGCAATTTTTGTATATTTGCAGCCGTAAACATCAAATAAGGCAAGAAATATGGAATTATTGAAGCAACTTTCAGACAATCTTATCAAGCGTACCGATACTCGATACCTACGATATATGTATCATCAGATTCCTTGGTCGAATCGGATGACGGCTCTTGTTGGACCTCGTGGAGTCGGCAAGACAACACTCCTTTTGCAGTATATCAAATTGAATCTTCAGATGAAAGAGACACTCTATGTGAGTGCGGAATCCATCTATTTCGCTAATCATACTCTCTTTGAAACTGCAATGAAGTTTAGCCAACTTGGCGGCAAGCATCTTTTTATCGATGAAATACATAAATATAAGGGATGGGCTACAGAACTTAAAATGATATACGATAATCTGCCAACCTTGCAAGTGGTATTTACCGGTTCTTCTGTGCTTGATATTTATAAAGGTACAGCAGATTTAAGTCGGCGAGTACTGGTCTTTACGATGCAAGGCTTGTCTTTTCGTGAATACATCGGTATGGAAAAGGGCATAGACATTCCTGTCTCTACATTGGAACAAATCGTAAACAATGAAGTTGTGTTGCCGGAGAAGATAGAGCATCCGTTGGCATTGTTTAATGAATATCTGCGTAAGGGCTACTATCCTTTTTCTAAGGATGAGGGCTATAGGATGCGACTGAATCAAGTGGTGAGTATGACTTTGGAGACGGATATTCCACAATACGCCAATTATACGGTGATGGTGTCCAGAAAACTGAAGGAACTGATGCAGGTAATAGCTGATAGTGTGCCTTTCAAGCCAAATATGAGTACCATTGCTACAACTATCAAGGTGGATCGCAAGAACCTGCCCGATTACTTCGAACTGATGGAGCGTGCAGGTTTGATAGCCCAACTTCACGAGTCCACAGGAGGAGTGCGTGGTTTGGGCAAGGTAGAAAAGGTGTATCTTGATAATACCAACCTCTCCTTTGCTCTCTCTTCTTCGGTGCCTGATATTGGCAATCAACGAGAGACTTTCTTTTTTAATCAGATGCGCGTGAATCATGCTGTCTTCAATTCTCCAATCTCTGATTTCCAGATAGAAGACAAGACTTTTGAGATTGGTGGTAAAAAGAAAGGTCAGAAGCAGATCTCTGAGGCTAAAGAGGGATATGTTGTGAAGGATGATATAGAGACAGGCATGGGCAATATTATTCCTCTCTGGGCTTTTGGTATGAACTATTAGACAATTATAAGTTAATGAAGAAAACTATTCTTATCGCTTGTCTGGAACTGGTAAGTCTGGGCTTGCAAGCACAGAGCATTTCGCTCGCTGGTGAATGGAATGTGGAGTTGGGAAAGAGCGGTAGCGCTTTCGCCAAGAGTAAGCGTGCCTCGCAGGGTGAGGTGAAGCGTGCCATTCTTCCCGGTACCATCGATACGAACCATCTGGGATTCGCTCCGAAAGATACGATGGAGACTACGCATCTTACGAGACTCTATGCCTATAAAGGAGCTGCAAGATATTCCAGAACCATCAATATTCCGAAGGACTGGAAGAAGAAGCCGGTAGAACTCTTCCTGGAACGTACCCGCCCGACATGGGTGTATGTGGATGGAGAACTGGTGGATTCCTGCAACTTCATCTCTACTCCCCAGCGCTATCTTCTGCCAAAGAAGGTGAAGCCGGGCAAGCATCTCCTGGAAATCGTGGTGGATAATGGAAGAGGTGTGCCTGAGCAGGTTTACGGCTCCAGCCATGCTTATACAGAAGATACGCAGACCAACTGGAATGGAATTATCGGAAGGATAGAACTCCAGCTAGCCAGCTCTGTAGAGAGCAAATCTGCAGAAACTCTAACAGGAGCAATCCCTAGCCGTTCTGTAGCTTCTCCTTCCGCCCTTCAGATGCCTGATTTCGCCAAGGATTTTCATATCAAGGGCGCCCACTTCTACGCCAATGGCCATAGGATATTCCTCCGTGGCAAGCACGATGCGGCTGTATGGCCGCTGACGGGACATGTGGAGATGAGCGTGGAAGGCTGGATGAAGTATCTCGGAACCTGCAAGGAGTATGGAATCAACCATGTGCGCTTTCATTCCTGGTGCCCACCGGAGGCGGCTTTCGTGGCAGCGGACAGTCTGGGAATCTATCTCCAGCCGGAACTTCCTTTCTGGGGTTCTTTTGATAAGAAGGATGAAAGGCTGATGGCGTTCCTGCATCAGGAAGGCGAGAACATCCTCAGAGAATATGGTCATCATCCTTCTTTCAGAATGATGGCGCTGGGGAATGAACTCTGGGGCGACATTGACAAGATGAAGGAGTTTGTGGATGATTTCCGCAAGATTGCGCCCGATAAATACTATACTTTTGGAAGCAATTACTATCTCGGTTATCAGGGAATAAAAGAAGGAATGGATTACTTCACCACTTGTCGCATCGGAGGCGAGGGATGGGGCAAATACAATACTCATACCCGTGGTTCCTTCTCGTTTGCCGATGCCTACGATGGAGGAATGATCAATCATTTCCATCCTAATTCTACGATGAATTTTGATGAGGCTTGCGATAAGGCAGGAATCCCTATCATCTCTCACGAAACAGGACAGTTTCAGACCTATCCTGACTATCGGGAAATGAAGAAATACACCGGAGTGCTTCATCCTTATAACTTTGAAGTGTTCCGCCGTCGTCTGGCTGCTGCTGGAATGCTCTCGCAGGCTGATGATTTCCACAAGGCTTCGGGCTTATGGAGCGTGAAACTCTATAAAGCCGATATAGAGATGGATTTGAGAACCCGGAATATGGCGGGCTTCCAACTGCTCGATATTCAGGATTATCCCGGTCAGGGAAGTGCTTTCGTAGGCATCCTCGATGCGTTTATGGAGAGTAAGGGAATCACTACGCCCGAGGAATGGCGCCAGTGGTGCTCGCCTGTGGTGCCTTTGTTGGTGACAGACAGATTCTGCTATGAGGAGAATGACACGATGAAGGCGAAGATTCAAATCGCCAATTATGGGGGAGAGTCTTTGAAGGGCAAGAAAGTGGAATGGAAGTTGGATTATGCCAAAGACGAACGTTATCCAAACGAGTCCAGTGTAGCCGAAACTCTTACTCATTTGAATCAGCCTTCTCCTTTGGCACAAGGCGAGATAACTATCCATACCGACGAGGAGGGATGGATAGATGTTGGCGAGATCGTTCATAAGATGAAAGTGAAAGCCAACGGAATTGACGATGGGGATGGTAAGTGCTTGGACGTGTATGTGGGTTCTCGCAAACTGACCCTCTCCTTGTATATATATGAAGGTGAACTTGATGCGACAAGATATTCCAATACTTACGACCTTTGGGTTTATACGACCCCAAAGAATATCGACTATCTGAAAAAGCAAGTCGTTATTGCCAAGGATTTGACTTCCGATGTCGTCAAGAAACTAGAAAAGGGAGCAAAGGTGCTTTGGCTTCCTACGACTTCCAGCCATTTCGTGGCTGCAGATGATACGCTTTCTCAGTCAGATAATGCCACACCTTATACCGTGGGTGGACTCTTCCAGACCGATTACTGGAACTATCGCATGTTCAAGACCATCTGCGAGAACAACAAGAAGAAGGTTTCTCCAGGAACCCTGGGCATTCTTACGAATCCGGAACATCCGATATTCAAGGGATTCCCTACGGAAATGCACACCAACTGGCAATGGTTCCCGATAATCAAGGAATCGCATCCGCTGGTGCTTGACAACTTCGCCAAGGATTATCGCCCGGTAGTTCAGGTGATAGACAATATCGAGCGGAATCATAAGTTGGGTTTGGTGATGGAATGGAAGGTGGGAGCCGGAAAGCTCCTCATCTGCATGAGCGATTTGGAGAAGGCTGCCAAATATCCAGAGGGTAGGGCTTTCTACGAGAGCGTGTTGGGTTATATGCAATCAGATGAGTTCAATCCAGCTGCAGAAATAACGATGGATGAATTGAAGAAGAAACTCGCCGAGAAGCCTCGTCAGGTTTCATTGAAGGAACTGAATAATATCTCGCAGTATTAGTTGAGAACCTATAAGAAAAAACAAGAGCGGAAAGCCAGAAGTTAACAGGTTAACAGTTAACAGCTGATTTTCCGCTCTTTTTATATCATCCTGAGACTAATCTTTATTCCAGGATAAACCTTTATATCATCTCTGTTGATTCAGAGATAGAATTTACTTTGCATTGATCTCCTTCAAGAGGCGGTCTGCGTGTCCCCACTTATCCATCAGGTAGAGCACGTAGCGAATATCCACACCGATGCAGCGAGCCAGGCGCTTGTCGAAGTTGATGTCAGAGCTGAGGCTGTCCCAGTTGCCATCGAAGGCAAGACCAATCAACTCGCCCTTGCCGTTGAACATAGGGCTACCAGAGTTACCGCCGGTAATATCGTTGTTGGTAAGGAAGCAGAGCTGCATCTTGCCAGTCGTCTTATCCTGATACTTGCCGAAATCCTTCTCAGAGAGAAGCTCGTGCATGATAGGCTCAGCGTAGTAATCGATTACCTTATCGCCCTGCTTCATCTTCTCAACGAGGCTCTCGGCTGTGGTATAATAGCCTGATGGCTTTCCACCGAGGTCGAAACCGCCTACCTGACCGTAGCTCAATCGCATGGTGAAGTTGGCGTCGCTGTAGTGAGGCATGTCTTCCTCCATACGGAGCTTGGCAGCACAGAGATACTTCTCCTGCTCAGCGATGCTGTCGTTGATGCTGCCCATCTGAGCAGCGAAATCTGCAAATACATCGTTCAGATCCATACCGAAGCTTACGCCTGGATCCTTCTCATATCCCTTCTTGTTGAAATAGAGCTTGGCGCCCTTCTTCATGATGAGCGACTTCTCCCAGAGATAATCCACATACTTGGCGTAGTTGCCGCCAAACTCAGTGTCGATGGTCTTGTAGAACTTAGGCAACCACTTGGCATCTACGTGCTCCTTGTAGTTCTTCAGAAGGGTAGCGAGCACTTCCTTATCGAGCGCCATATCCCATTCTGCTGAGTTATCTTCAAACTCATGATACTGCTTCTTCTTGTTCTTCTCAGGACCCTTCACCTCCATGTCGGTCTGGAGCTTGATGGCACGGGTAGAGAACTCGATGTTGCTTCTTCTTGTGAAAGATTCAGCGAAGTTGGTCCAGGCGTATTTCACGTCAGCGCTCTCCTTGTAGAGCTTGGCGAGCTTGTCGAAATCTACCTTGTGGGCGAGGTCGTTGGCAGCCTTGGCTGTATCCTGCCAAGCACGGAGACGGGTTTCGTACTCACGCTTCAGATTCACGATGCCGATAGAGTCGATACACTTGTTCATACCGATGGCATTCTTCCAGTAGTTGGAAGAGCTGGCGTACTTGCTGTCGTACTTGATGCGGACAGCCTCGTCGGCACGCATGTGCTTCTGCATCACCTCCTGCTTTACGCCACGAACCTGGGCACGAGGCGCATTCTCAGCATCGCGCATGGTCTGGATTCCGTAGCTTGAAAGATAGCGCTCTGTGCTGCCTGGGTAACCCATGGTCATCGCATAGTCGCCATCCTTATAACCCTGGAGAGAAACCTGAGCCCAACGCTTTGGCTTGTAAGGCACATTATCCTTGCTGTAGGCAGCAGGACCATTGGTCTTAGGGTCGGCATAGATGCGGAATACAGAGAAGTCGCAGGTCTGGCGAGGCCACATCCAGTTGTCTGTATCGCCACCAAACTTACCCATAGACTTTGGTACGGTGAAAACCAGACGCAGGTCGGTGAAGTCGCGGTAAGTAGTAGCGTACCACTTGTTGCCCTCGTAGAAAGGCTGAACGGTGATATGGAGGGTAGAATCGTTCTTCTTCGCCTCTTTAGTCATCTCGTTCTCCAGAGAATCGATGAGTTCATCGCGCTTCTTGTTGTCGAGTTTCTCGTATCCGAGGCTCATCACCTTATCGGTTACATCCTTCTGTTCAACCATAAAGCTGACGAACATATTCTCGTTAGGCAATTCCTCTGCGTAAGATTTAGCAAAGAAACCGTTGAGCATATAGTCGTGCTCCACGGTAGAGTGGCTTCTGATAGCCTCGAAACCGCAATGGTGGTTGGTAAATACCAAACCGTCTGGAGAAACGACTACGCCTGAGCAATAGCCCGAGAAGTTAACCACAGCATTCTTCAAGGCGTTCTCGCCGTTGTAGAGCTGGTCGTAAGTCATACTGAAGCCTTCGCGCTGCATCATCTCATACACAGCGTTAGGCAAGTTGTAAATTGTCCACATTCCCTCGTCAGCGTGAGCGGTGTTGATTCCGCAGAACGCCATGATAGAGGCGATAAGGACCGTTGCTTTTTTCTTCATTACTTGTTTTTGTTTTCTATTTATATTATGATGTTATTTATTCTTTTTCTCATACCATTCTTTCCAAGTCTTTGCCTGTTCTGTCATTCGATATTGCTGGCGTGGATGTCTTGGGGTGTTTGGATATTTCATCTCCAAGGCTCCTTCGGCTAGGGCTGGGGTAATGTATTCTTTTCTAAATCTGGTTCTGTTCTTTAATCCAAACAGGTTCATTATATCGCCGATGGATAGATAATCTTTATTTATACGTATTATGAGTTCTTCTACTTGGGACGAACTTGGGACGAACTTGGGACAAGCTTGGGACGAACTTGGGACATTTTCTTCTCCTTCTTTATTTATGAAGTTGTTTTTCTGTCCATTTCCTGTTTGAGAATTTAAGTTCGGCTGCTCTTTCCATTCATCAGTCGGCCGGATATGCAAATATCTGTTCTTGAGAACCCAACCATCTTTTAGGAGTAAGTTTCTGAAGAAACGAACTAGGTAGATAGGAGAGTAGTCTATGCCTTTCTGAATATTGCGATAGTTGGCACGAACCAGGGCATTGCGGAAATACCAGGAGTGTTTGGCAAACATTTCATTGTTCACTTCATATCCTAACGAACGGAGATATTGGATGGTGAAAATTGCCGTGGTTCGGGTGTTTCCCTCTCTGAAAGCATGGATTTGCCAGATGCCTGAAATGAATTTGGCAATATGCTCAATCTTCTCATCATCCGTCAGACCTTTATATGAGAAGTTCTTCTCCTGCTCAATATCCCAGTCCAATGCTCTTCGCAAGTCTTCCCAATTCAGATAGTTTACGGAATCTCCTTCGAGCACCCATTCTTTCTTGGAAATATCGTATTGGCGGATTTCTCCTGCGTGCTTGAATACTCCCTCGAATATTCTTCGATGCAGGGAAACATATCCGTTGGTATTGAAGGCAAAGGTCTTGCTGGCGAGAATCTTTGCGATGTTGGTTGAAACCTTATCTGCCTCTTCCTCGTCTTCATCCTTAGGTGTACGGACCGTCTTGCTCTGATAGTAAGAGTCAATCAGTTTTCTGGTTTCATCCAGAGAGATTTCTCCTTCGATGTTTCGTTTAGCCACATCTATGAGATACGCCGATGGTTGCAGCCCATCTACAGCCTGCAATCCGATAGCCGTCTTCCAGTTCTCGGCGCTTTCCTTCTGCGAAGGTTCTCCTTGTCGAAGATACTCATCGAAGGATGCGAACTCGTTGATATTATCTTTATTCATAGATGTAATGCTTGATATTTAACTTTGCAAAGTTACGACTATTTCCCGAATTTACCAATGATTTAGGGTAAAATATTAAAGAATTGCCCATTTATAGCTTACTTGTGTGCCTAAACATTAATTTTCTTAGAAAAAACTTATTTAAAATGATACGATTTTCAGAAATAATAACTACCTTTGCATTCGAGTTGGAGCGGCATGAAAAGACTTGCCGTGATGAAGGCTCAATTTAATATAGAGCGTTTTGTAATTATCCAAGAACTGAAATGTGGAAGTTTCAATATCAAAAGGATGATGGCAATGCTGCTCACGCATGGGATTATTATACCCTTTTCTGAAGGGATGATATACCTCATAGCGTGGGCTATTGCATATTACTTTTGATAGGGTCTTTCCACAACCTCAGTTCTGGTAAGTGCAATAGTTCCCACGCTATCTTTTTTATTAACTGCTTGCTTCTGGGAAACAGTTGGCAAAAAAATATGCATTATGAGTGTTATTGTTATTTTAATTAGTCTTGTTTATGGAATATTGAGTCTTATTTTGTTTTTCAAGGTTTGGGGAATGACAAATGATGTAAGAGAATTAAAAGAAACTTTGTTGTTTGAAATCCAAAAGAAAGGCAAAGACTCAAATCCTTGCAATAATTCTATTCAAAATGCAAAGGATGAACTGGCTGATGTGGAAAAACAAAGTGAAGAAGAACTCTCTCCTAAAGAAGTTTTAGAACATCAATTTGTTCTTGCTGTGAAGAAATATAAAGTGCAATGTGCAACAAATTCTGTTTCTGAGGAAAAATATAACGTAGGCGTGCAATCAATAGTTAAAGCTTACCAAAAAAAAGCTAAAGAAGAGCAATTGAATATAGATTTTGCTTCTTTGCTTGCTTAGGTTAAATGTTTCCATAAGTTTAAATAAAGAACTTATGGAAACATTTTTTCTTTTGAGTAATTTGGCGAATACTTCTTGTAAGTATCCAAACCATTATTGTCTGACAGGAAGATGATGGTGTCTATGAAATAGTAGTTGCCGTCATCTCCAACCAATACATTATTAGGCACGGCATCGAAGATGTCGTGAATGCCATTGGTGAAATATTCTCCATTGTCTTCTGCGTGAAAACCGATACGCTCAAACTCAGCCTTGATTTCTTCGGGAGTAGCTTCCCTCGCATTTACAACAAGCTGTTGGCGAAGGACAGCACATACTTTACCGTCTCGATTCTGTGAGAAACCGATGAAATCGTAGGGGCATGCTGTGAAGTATTGGTTGTGAGCCACAATTCGTTCAAAGAAAGGAGTAAGGTTGTCGTCTGAATAACGGAAGTCGTTAAGTTTATAAACGTGTATTCCATCATAGGCCATATAAACCTCGTTCTCTGAACCTCGGTCAGAGAATACACCTAATGATTCCGGATCTTCAATCCAGCAATCATTCTCCTTAGCCCAGTCTTTTAGCCTTGCGATTTGGACTCCCTTGCAAGCCGTTGTTCCCGCAAGCGCTTGAATTGAGCTAAGCACTCCTCCAGCGAAAGCGGATGCTCTCGCCAATAAGCCATGCTCTTTTGCATCTGGGCATTGACTTTCTTGTGATAATCGTTCAGTTGTATCTCCATCCATTTATGTATTATATTGTTAGAATATTACGTTTGCAAAGTTACGACTATTTCCCGAAACTTCCAAGGCTTCGCTTGATTTTCTTCATAATTTGCCTTTTTGCTGATAATAATCCTGGGGATAGAACCTCCTGCTCCAGCATATCCAGGGCCATTCTTAACTCTTCGAGGAGTTCGGGATAGTACTTCATCTGCTCGTAGGCGAGCTTCATGCAGTAGCAGCGGATGGCGTAGGGCTGGGAACAGGCGGTAATCTTGGCGATGCAGAAATCGATGAAATCAGAACGGAGTGATTCTTCCTCGAAAGGCTGACGGAGAAGGAGTTGAAGCATCAGGCGGCGCTTGGTCTCTTTCTTCTCTACGAGAACCCTATCAATCAGGTCATCGTGCTTCTGAAAGAGCCACGGGTTGTTGGCCTCATCGAAATGGGTTAAAGCCCAAAGCGCATTGAACGATACACGGTCGTTTTCATCGAAGGTGAGTTGGTAAAGATCTTCCTTCTGGTGGTCGTTCTCCTTGCCTTGTGTCATGATGCATATCTTGTTGATATCGTTCATACAGATTTTGTCTTGTAGTATCTTTCTCATGCTCTTTATTTTTTATGAGGGAATAATCGTTGCAAAGATATACTTTTACGAGGGAATAACGAAAAGGAAGATTACTTTTTTTGAGAATTCTTGGACTATTTCTTGTTTTTGAGGTATAGAATGGGAGAAAAAGTCAAGTTGAACAATCGATGGATTCATAGTTGTACGTCTAAAGGTTTATAGTTGTACAACTGAAGGGTGTGTAGTTGTACAACTAAAAGGTGTACAGTCGTACAACTAAAGGGGGTATAGTTGTACGATTAAAAGGTGTTGTCACTAGGCTCGGCAGACCTGCTGACTGCAGTGAGCAGACCTGCTGACTAGGCTCAGCAGAGCTGCTGAGCCTAGTGGCAACTTTCCAGAAGCAGTCTCCTTGAACTCCATATTCTATCTCTTTGAACCTGATCAGACGTCTTCTTTCACTTACGCAGTCGTCTTCTTCAGCTTACGGAGCCGTATCCTTCGGTTAACGGAGCCGTATCCTTCAGCTTGCATAGTCATATCCTTCAAAATACTCAGTCGTTTCGTTCACTCAGCCGTTTGCTTTAGCTCTTACAGGGCGCCTTGCTGTCTGCTATTATATCCTGAGTATTGCTCGGGACCAGGAACATTGGGTCCTTTTGTCTATTCTTGAACCGCATGCGAAGGTTCTGTATAATATAAACAAAAGAAGTCCGTAGACTTACACATTGTCCACGGACTTCTTGGAATATAATCTCAATGATTGGAATCTCTTACTTTCTAAAGTACTTTCCCACCACTGGCAGACTCTTCAATGGGAAATCCTTCTTCACGAGATAAGCGGCGAAGATGAGGATGAGCACCGTGTTGATGAGGCAGGCAATTCCACTGGAGAAGTATCTGTTTGCCTCGGTCATTCCGGCGAAGAGGATGAGGGCGAGAACCACATAAATCATAATCTCCTTCACCGGATAGTTGATAGGATACTTCTTCTGACCCACAAAGTAGGAGAGCAGCATGGCTGTTCCATATCCAGCGAAGCCAGCCCAGGCACAGGCGATGTAACCATAAACTGGTACGAAGATAACGTTGATGGCAATCAATACCGCACAACCGATGCCTGAGAAGTAAGCACCCCAGATGGTCTTGTCGATGAGTTTGTACCAGAAACTGAGGTTGAAGTAAACTCCCATCATGATTTCGGCAGCCATTACGATAGGCACTACCTTCAAACCATCCCAGTAGTCGCGACCGATGATGTGGCGCAATACATCCAGATAACCTACTACCACCAGGAAGGCGAGCAGGGTGAAGATGACGAAATATTTCATCGCCGAAGCGTAAGTCTGTCGGTTGTCCTTATCCTTCGCCTTGCCGAATACGAACGGCTCGTAAGCATAGCGGAAAGCCTGGGTTATCATTGCCATGATCATCGCAATCTTACTGGCTGCTCCGTAGATTCCGAGCTGCGCATGCGCATCGCCCTTCTCATAGATGTAAGGGAAGAGAATCTTGTCGGCTGTCTGGTTCAGAATACCGGCAATACCGAGCACGAGGATTGGCCAGCTGTAGCCCAGCATCTTCCTGACGAGCACCTTACATTCGCTCCAGGAGCATTTCTCGCCCATGAATCCTTCCTTCAGTTCCTTGTAGAAACAGAAGGTGATGGAGGCGGTACAAACCAGGTTGATGTAGAAAGCATAACCCACATCGTGACCATCCATGATGACGTAGTAAACCAGGTTGAGCGCAATGTTCAGACCGATGAAGAGCAACTTGAAGGCAGCAAACTTCAATGGGCGCTTCTTGTATCTGAGGTAAGCGAACGGAATGCACTGGAAGGCATCAATAGCCACGGTTACGAACATGGTCCATACATAAGCCGGATGGTCGGCGTAGCCCATCGCATCGCTTAAAGGCGTGATGAAGAGGAATACCAGGGCGATGAAGAGTAGGGAAGTGAAGCCCACCATGCTCAATACCGTGTGATAAACCTTTTCTGAGTTTTCTCCCTCCTTGTTGACAAAACGGAAGAAGGTGGTCTCCATTCCATAGGTCAGGATAACGAGGAGTAACGCCGTATAGGCGTACATGTTGGTGATGACACCATAACCACCACTTGCGGCGCTGATCTTAGCCGTATAGAGTGGTACAAGCAGATAGTTGAGGAATCTGCCGATGATACTGCTCAAACCATAGATGGCGGTATCCTTTGCTAAACTTTTGAGGTTTGCCATATTAATTTGTTTTTTATTATCCGAAGAATAAATATGCTATAGCGATTGCTGCGATGACTCCTGCCAAATCGGCGAGCAAGCCGCAAGCCACGGCGTGGCGGGTATTCCTGATGCTTATGCTTCCGAAATATACTGCCAATATATAGAAGGTGGTATCGGTGGAACCCTGGAAGATGCAACTCAATCTGCCCACAAACGAATCAGGACCATAGTTCTTCATCGCCTCGAGCATCATGCCTCGTGCACCACTTCCCGACAGCGGTTTCATGATGGCGGTAGGCAGGGCGCCTACGAAATCGGCGTTCAAGCCGCATTGTTCTACCGACCACGAAATGCCTTGAATCACCATATCCATCGCTCCCGAAGCACGGAACACGCCGATGCCCACGAGGATAGCTACGAGATAAGGGATAATCTTCACCGCCGTAGTAAAACCTTCCTTCGCTCCCTCGATAAATGCATCATAAACATTCACTTTCTTCCAGAAACCAGCCAGGATGAAGCTGAGGATGATGCCCAGGAGAATCATGTTAGAAGCCAAGGTGGTAACCGTGTTCATCGTATCCTTGTCCATCTGTCCGAATCCCCAGATGATGATGCCAACGAAGGCGCACATTCCCAACAGAGTAGCGAGCAATACCGGCTGCAGGATGTTGATGCGCTGCCAGAGCGAAGTGATGATGATTCCGGCAAGCGTAGCCACGAGCGTAGCCATCAGGATAGGGATGAAGACATCCGTAGGCTGGGCAGCTCCGTAGGAGGCACGGAAGGCGAGGATGGTGGTAGGGATGATGGTGAGCCCTGAGGTGTTCAGAACCAGGAACATAATCATCGGATTCGTCGCCGTATCCTTTTTCGTGTTGAGCTCCTGCATCTGCTGCATCGCTTTCAATCCTGTAGGCGTCGCCGCATTATCGAGTCCCAGCATATTCGAAGCGATATTCATGAAGATGCTTCCCATCACCGGATGGTTCTTCGGAATATCGGGGAAGAGACGGGTGAAGACCGGGCTGAGTGCTCTTGCCAACACATTCACAACTCCCGCCTTCTCTCCAATCTTCATGATGCCAAGCCAGAGGGCGAGCACGCCCGTCAGTCCGAGAGAAATCTCGAAGGCATTCTTGGAAGAATCGAAGGTGGAATCTACAATCTTCTGGAAGATAGTCGTATCTCCCATTGCCAATCCGATGAGTGCGAAGATGAACGCAATCACGAAAAATGCTATCCAAATGTAATTTAAAACCATATTCTGTTTATGCTTTCTTAATCGTTGTTATTGCTAGTGGAATTCTTTGTGGATTGCTCTTTCATTTCGAGTAAAGTTCGCTCATATACCTCTTGTAGCTGGTAACTTGCAACACCTAATGGAGTGGTAATGCCTCTTAAAGCCCACTCAACAACAGATGAATCTTTGTCTTTGCATAGCAGAATACCAATGCTAGGGTTATCTCCTTCGTCTTTTAAAAGTTCGTCGGCTGCTGCAACATAAAAGTTAAGTTTGCCAACAAACTCTGGCATGAAATCAACCACTTTTAGCTCAATCACAACATAACATTTGAGTTTGGTATGATAGAATACCATGTCGGGGAAGTATGATTTTCCATTTGGTGTGGTAAGTTCCATTTGTCGCCCAACATAAGCAAAACCTTTGCCCAGTTCGAGTAAAAAACGAGTAATGTTTTGAGCCAGCTTATCCTCTAGGTCCTTTTCCGAGAAGTCGCCAGCCATGGATAAGAAATCTAATTTATAAGGGTCTTTGAGCATCTCGTTAGCCAAGGCTTTCTGTGGCGCAGGGAGTGTGGACTCAAAGTTATTCAAGGCTTTTCCCTTTTGCTCATAAAGATGGGCTTCGATAATATGTTCTAACTCATTACGACTCAAATTGCCTTCAATCACTTGGTTGAGATAGAATATTGCCTCCAATATGGTCTTGCATTTTGAGACAATGACAGTCTGATGCCTCCAGGGTACACGAAGCAAAATCGCAGGCATTGGAACGCTAGTACTTTCTAAGGTTTCTAATTTTGTACCAGCTTGGTACAAAAATTCATTTTGCGAAGAATAGAAGAGATACCACTTGCGTATTTTATAAAGATTTGACCAAGAAAAACCTTCTACATTTGGAAATGCAGAACGCAAGTCCAAACTAAGCTGTTTTATAAAATTAGTGCCCCACTTATATAGCTTTTGCTTGTTACAAATGTCTTCTCCCAAGCTCCAATAAAGCTTGTGCAACTCTTCATTGACTTTGATAGCCGCTTTGAGTTGGGCGATGCGAATACGACCTTTCAAATCGGAGAGCCACTTCACATAGTTGCTATCCGACATAATAGATTCGCTATTCACGAATTGGGGTATGCTATTCTTTTCTGCCATATCGTTTACTCTTCTGTTTTATTTGTTGCTTTTCCAAGCACGGGTGCAAAAGTACAATAAAAATTTCGCATAGCGTGGTTAAATACAGAAAAATCCCTCAGAGAGGGAGGAATTTGATGATTTTTATCCCTCAATGAAGATTTTTTGCTTAAAACTTTTGTTCTTTCAAACATTATTCGTATATTTGCCGATGATTCTGAGTAAGGATCACGACATAATGAAAAAGGCGCATACTTAGCGCTTTGTTCTTGACTTTCTGAAACTTCGCAAACTTCATGCACTGTCAATGAACATAGCAACGATAGGTGCTCTCGGGATGTGTTAATTCACATCCCTTTACTGGTATGGCTTATTGCGTCAAGGCGGTAGGTCTTATATCCGTATAGGGAAAAGTGTATACATATCGGCGTGGGCTTCGACGTTGCTCGTTCAACAGTGCAGGGCAATGCGAAGGCCTCAGAGAGTGGGACGAGTGACAGGTAAGTTCCCACGCTTTTTTATTTTGCCGAAACCGAAATCTTAACCCGCCAAGTCTCGGGAACACCTGGCAAAATGATAATATACCAATGAAACAGAACGATTTTTACTACTTTTGTTAAGCCGAAATCAAGAAATTTCGCTTATGAACCATTATGGACTTGATAGTTTCAAATAGAATCACTATCTTTGTCCCCGACATTTAATAACTTTAAAATAGAAGTGTATGAAACATGTAAATGCTTATCCTTTTGTTGGTAAGGATTACGAGAAAGGATTCTTGAATAGTGGTAAGAAAGTCTTGATATTAGGGCATAGCCACTATGATGCTGATAGTGCAGGTTGTCCTTGCCATCATAGTTTTACTATAGATATGATGGACGGATTCTTGAGTGGAGAAGATGGAGCTTTTTATAAAGGCTTCACAAGCCAAACCAAAGCTTTGATGAATCGAGAAATTTCAGTTGATGATAGAGAATATGTATGGAATCAAGTAGCATTCTATAATTTCATTCAGTTCAATCTTGAGGCTCCTGGTGTGAAAGAGACCGATGAACAATTTAACGATTCTATTCCTGCCTTCAAGGAGGTTCTTGAAGAGTTGAAACCTGATGTTATCATTGTTTGGGGCTATGGTCTCTTCGATAGACTTTGTGGTCTTGGGGAAACGGATGGAGAAGAAATGTCTCTTACCAATGGAGAAAAGGTTTATACTCGCTGGTTTAGTATAGGTGGTGATGATAAGGCTCTTATGATTCGTCAGCATCATCCATCTCGATCTTATTCTTGGGGAGAATGGGGTAAGGTATATCAAGATTTGTTTAATAAATCAATACTGCGTTAAATTAATACTTAATCGTCTGTAAATCAATAACTTATATTAAGAAATGCTTATGAAAACTTAACTATAAAAAGTTGGTCAAGTCGCTGATTTTCAGTAACTTTGCAAATCACGACAAACGCAAAATTATATGAATACAGGACTTGACCAATATATGGATATCTTTAAAGATGCAGTTGAAGATTCGGCTGCAAAGTTAACAAAAAGTTTCGAGAAAATACTCATCGAGGTGATAATTTTGTTCATGGTAATACCAAGAAAGATAAATTTCACCCAAATGGGGAGGTATGGCTCGCATGTTGAGCAAACCTATCGCAACGCATTCGGCTTAAAAAAGTCGAAAAGCATTGACTGGCTCAA
>ENA-OZYO01000008-OZYO01000008.1-human-gut-metagenome-genome-assembly--contig:-NODE-8-length-44847-cov-7.437645_pt1 | contig 44847 bp, 39 predicted proteins | sample MGYA00243639_ERZ654135 | MGnify/ENA primary metagenome ERZ654135 (study PRJEB26926, sample SAMN06165000) | human gut metagenome | biome: ENVO:00009003; feature: ENVO:2100002; material: ENVO:00002003...
CTCCGTCGTCGGCAGCTCAGATGTGTATAAGAGACAGTATTTGGCTCTTACAGAAATAAAGTGTATATTTGCATTGTAAATCAGAAAGATATGCAAACGCACCTGTCTGATTAAAAGTGAATAGATAACACTAATCAATCAAATTAAGAAAGAAAGGAACATTATGAAGAAATATGTTTGCGACGTGTGTGGTTGGATTTATGATCCAGAAGTAGGTGATCCAGAGGGCGGCATCGCTCCAGGTACAGCATTCGAAGACATCCCAGATGATTGGGTTTGCCCTCTTTGCGGAGTAGGCAAGGAAGATTTCAGCCCTGTAGAGGAATAAGGCTCTTTTGGGGGAATCACCCGAAGGATATCCTCACAAAGGAATCATCTGAATGAAATGCCTGATATTAAGGCAACACATTCATAAAATAATAGGAGGAACCATTATGACAAAAGTTAGAGAAATCTACCGCTGCCAGATTTGTGGCAATGTAGTAGAAGTTGTAAACCCAGGAGCCGTGCTCAGTTGCTGTGGCGAGCCGATGAAACTGATGAAGGAAAACACCAGCGATGGCGCCAAAGAGAAGCACGTGCCTGTGATAGAACCTATTGAGGGCGGCTATCGCGTAACAGTAGGAAGTGTGGAGCACCCGATGCTACCAGAGCATTACATCCAATGGATAGAATTGCTCACCCCTACCGATGTGCTTCGTCACGAGTTGAAGCCAGGCGAAAAGCCTGAAGCAATCTTCCTGACCAACGCAGAAGCCAAGGATGTTACGGCTCGAGAATACTGCAACCTTCACGGGTTGTGGAAGGGGGTAATCTAAAAGATTATGGAAAGGTAAAATCTAAAGGAATACTATAATTCAGGAGGACGTGTCTCTATATCGTAGACACATCCTCCTGATTTTTCATCTATAAATCAAAGTTTTCTCCAAAAAATTTTGGAACTTATTGAAATTATTCATATATTTGCACCAAATAACTATTATACACGCATTTTTAACAATAATACGATATCATTTAATCATCATTTAATTATAAACATTTAAATCACAACAATTATGAGAAGAACTATTTTTACTTTTATCATGCTTTGTTTCATAACACTAACTCTGCAGGCACAAGATATCTGAACAGCAGCAGGTTCTAGCACAATCTTCGGTTCTCATTGGAATGAAACGGATACCAGCAATGACCTGACCGATAAAGGGAACGGCATCTGGGAACTCACAAAAACCGGTTGCATTCTTGAGCAGAATGTGAAAAACGAATTAAAAGTCCTGAAGAATCACGATTGGTATACCGAAGTGCATCCTGAAAAAGAAAACTATGTCTTTAAGGTAGAAGAGACTGGCACCTATGACGTGACTATCCAGTTTAACGCAAACAATTTTGAAATCAATGTCAAAACCACAAAGACTGGTGATGCAGTTATCGGCGAAAAGACATGGACTGTAGTAGGATTTAAAGCAATTCTTGGAAAAAATTGGGACCAAACAGCGATAGAAAACGACATGATCAAACAGGAAGATAACGTCACATACATTCTGACCAAGACCAATCTGACCCTCGCTCTAGGTACTTATAAATATAAGATCTGTGCAAACCATGGATGGGCAGAAAACTATGGTGACAATAATGATTCTGAAGGTAATGCCTCCGTTTTTATTACAAGAGACGGAATCTACGACCTCACTTTCACCTTCAATCAGGCAACCAAGGAGGTATCAGCTACAGCTGTACCAAGCGTAACCGACGGCATTAGCCAGATTGCCAGTGACATCAAGACCAAGAAAGTAATCTTCAATCTTCAGGGACAGCGCATTTCTGCTCCAAAACAGGGAGTTTACATCATCAACGGCAAAAAAGTAGTCTTGAAATAACAAATACTTATCATAGTAATCATCAGAAAGGCATTCACCAGCATCGTGAATGCCTTTTTTTAGATAATTTCCCACGATTTTTTCGTATCTTTCATTTATAATGTGTAACTTTGTATCCAATATATTTAAAGCAAAAGAACAATGGCAAAGAACAATAAGCAGACAGCTGGTCAAGATGGTGCCAGCAAAATGATCACCATAATTCTAAGAAATTCATCGCACAACAACTGAACTACGCTCGCACATCAGCTGTTATGCATGCGCACAACAGGTGATGTGCAATCGCACAACAGCTGTTGTGCGATTGCAGAAGGTATCTCTTCCAGCAACTTATCCTATCTTTCCCAACAACTTATCCTATATATCCCAAGGACTTATGTAATATTTTTCAGGTACCTCTCCCGTATATTCCAACGTCTTCACCTATATCGTTGCGCTTCCTCAAGCGTTTCTGTCGGTTTACCATCGTTGATTCTTCCGTCATCTATGATTTTTAGTTAATTTTCCACGATTTCTTTGTATCTTTCATCCATAATGTGTATCTTTGCATATAAATATATTTAAACGTTTAAAATAAGGCAACATAACAATGGCAAAGAATAATAAGCAGGCAGCTAACCAAGACGGTAACAGCACCAAGAAGGCTACAAAGAAAAAGAAGAAAGTCAAGGTTTCGCATATCGTGAAACCAGAAAACATGACTTTAGAGGAATGGCAAATCAAACTGCGCAAGCAGGTGACCGATATCGAGCACTTCGATATCAGTTGTGTTGATGACGTCCTTTGCCCTGGAGAGTATATCGTTCACAACCCTGAAAAGAACAACGAGTACAAGGTGGTGTATCGTGGAGCCAACAGCGAATGGAATTATTGTTCCTGCATGGATTTCAAGACTTCGAGACTCGGCACTTGCAAACATATCGAAGCCGTCAAAAAATGGTTTGGCGGAAAGAGGGGCGTACATGTACATCGGGAATTACCACCTTATACTTCTGTCTATCTCTCCTATCGGGATGAGCGATGCGTAAAGATTCGTATCGGCTCAGACAACAAGGAGGCATACGAACAGTTAGCCAAAGATTACTTTGACAAGAACCATGTCTTGAAGAAATCAGCCTATGCCCGCATTGGCTCTTTCTTGAAACAAGCTCGCCAAATCAGCGATACATTCAGATGCTATAAAGATGCCATTGACTTTATCATCGATATTCGCGAAAAAGCGAAAAGAATGAAGATTGTGAAGACATACAATGACGAGAAACTCAACAATCTTCTGAAAGTAAACCTCTATCCTTACCAGAAAGAGGGCATCCGCTTTGCTGCAAAGGCAGGAAAGGCTATCATTGCCGACGAGATGGGTCTCGGAAAGACAATCCAAGCTATAGGTACTGCCGAACTACTACGCAAGGAAAGTCTTATTGGCTCTGTACTCATCCTCTGCCCTACCTCGCTCAAATATCAATGGCGAAGTGAAATCAAGAAGTTTACTGATGCCGAAGTCTTCGTCATAGAGGGAAGTCATCTCAAGAGAAAGGAAGCGTACAATCGCCCGGAACCTTACAAGATTATTTCCTATAATAGTGCCGCCAATGACATCAAGATACTCGGCTGTTTGCAAACCGATATGCTCATCATGGACGAGGTGCAGCGCCTGAAGAACTGGAACACGCAGATTTCCCGTGCGGCAAGAAAGATAGAATCAGATTACTCCGTAATTCTATCCGGTACCCCATTGGAGAACAAGCTCGATGAACTCTACTCTATCGTGGAGTTTGTTGATAATTTCCGCCTTGCCCCTTACTACCTCTTCAAAGACAAGCATATCATTACTGATGAAACAGGAAAAGTTCTGGGTTATAAGAACTTAAACGACATAGGCAAGAAGCTGGGCGATATTCTCATCCGTCGTCGCAAGAAGGATGTGAAACTCCAGATGCCTGAGCGTTCTGACAAGAACCTTTTCATTCCGATGACCAACGAGCAGATGGAGATGCATCAGGAGTGGCAGAACCAGGTACGTCTCCTGGTTCTGAAATGGCGCAGGATGCATTTCCTATCCGATAAAGACCGCAAGCGTCTCCTGCTCTTCCTCTCACAGATGCGCATGGTATGTGACAGCAGTTATATCCTCGACCAAAAGACGAGATACGACACCAAGGTGGATGAATGCGTGAACATCATCAGCGACATTATCAGCGAGGAAGGTGAAAAGGTTGTGGTATTCAGTCAATGGGAACGCATGACCCGCCTCATCGCCAAGGAACTGGAGAAAAAAGAAATAGGCTTTGAATATCTGCATGGTGGCGTGCCATCCGAAAAGCGCAAAAACCTGGTAGATAATTTCATGAACGAACCATCGAGCAGGGTTTTCCTCTCTACTGATGCCGGAAGCACAGGCTTGAACCTGCAGTCAGCCGCTACCATCATCAACATCGACTTGCCTTGGAATCCTGCCGTTCTCGAACAGCGTATCGGGCGCATCTATCGCCTTGGTCAGCAGAACAACATCCAGGTTATCAATCTCGTAACACCTGATTCCATCGAGCAGGAAATGCTCGGTAAGTTGCGTTTCAAGACCTCCATGTTTGAAGGCGTTCTTGATGACGGCGAAGATTCTGTATTCATCACAGATGATAAGTTCAGCAAGATGATGGAAACAGTGAGCGGTATGGTGGAAGAGGACGAAGAAACAGAGAAGGTTAAGAAAGTCAAGGATACTGATACCGTAAATGATTCAGAAGGTCAGACAGAAAAGTCAAAGGCCGAGGAAAACTTTACAACTATCAATCCTAAGGATTTGGAAACAGACAAGGCTCGCGATGAACATAAATCTGACGAGAAAGGAAAGAGTCCCATCCAGCAGCAAACGAACTCATCTTCGAACGGAGAATCCGTCTCTAATCGCTCAAGTCAGCCAAAGGATTTGGTAGCCCAAGGAATATCTTTCCTCTCAGGCTTAGCCGAAACCTTAAAGTCGCCAGAAGCCACAGCCCAGCTGGTTGATTCCATCGTTGAGAAAAACGAGCAGACAGGCGAAACCTCCATCAAGATACCTGTGGAGAGCAAAGAGACTGTCTCTAATCTCTTGAATCTCATAGGAAAGTTGTTTGCAAAATAAGTCATGGGTAAAAAGAAACATAAGCATCAAGGACATTATTGCAAGATGTGTGGAGAGTATAAATCCAACGAGTCGTTCAGTGGTAAAGGACACAGACTGCACATCTGCAAGAAATGTATATCAATAAGAAATAAGGCTAAAAAAGAAAAGAAACGTTTAGAACATGATAGAATTAACGAAGTCTCAGAAGAAAACAGCTCGCAAGCTCATTAATTTGGGCTTGCAGCGAGAGTGCGCCAAGTTCATGCAATCTACCAAAGATTTCATGAACAAGAACGCATCAGCAGAGGATGCACACGATGCATACCTCAAACTATATGATAAGGTATACCAATTCGACAAGCATATCGCTCGCCGATACGATGGGATGTCAGGAGGTAGATATTACATCACCGTATGTTACCTATACTATGACGGAGTATTGACTGACGAAGACATCCGAGAGTTTGACGATGAGCTATATAACAGTTTGAAAGAAGCCAAGAAGTCTTTTCAAAATTAAACGATATGAGTTACACTGAATATTCTTGTAGCAGACTAACTTTTAAAATATGTTTGTTCTACCAAAAGAAATTGGAGATTTAGGAGAGATACAAGTATTTATTGATGAGCAAAGAAGGAAATAAATAACCTTTTCCTTGCTACAACCAAATAAAAAGCATAACTTTGCCGAAATATCATAAAAATAAGCAATTATGAAGGAAGAAGAAATCAAAGAATTGTTCGAGCAATTCGAAGCTATTGCCAACGAATACGAAGGCGTAGAATGTTGGAGTGCAAGAGAACTTGCACAAGTGTTGGGTTATTCCAAATGGGAAAGATTTGAAGGAGTCATCGAGCGAGCTAAAGACGCTTGTATCAACGCTGGCGAAATGGTAGAATATCATTTTCCCGGCGTTGGGAAAATGATACCTCTTGCTAAAGGTGCTCAGCGTGAAGTCAAAGACTACATGCTGACTCGTTATGCTTGCTATCTCATTGCCCAAAACGGTGATCCACGCAAGCCACAAATCTCTTTTGCCCAAAACTACTTTGCCGTACAAACTCGCCGAGCAGAATTGGTGCAAAAGCGTTTGCTGGAATACGAACGTGTACAAGCACGTGCAAAACTTGCAGAAACAGAGAAGCGTCTCTCTGGTGTGCTGTATGAAAGAGGGGTGGACAGCAAAGGCTTTGCCATCATTCGCTCACTAGGTGACAAGGCGTTGTTTAATCTCGACACGGCTCTTCTCAAACGTAAATTGGGTGCTCCTAACAGCCGACCTCTCGCCGATTTCCTTCCAACACTAAATATTAAAGCTAAAGATTTTGCTGCAGAAATGACTTCTGTCAACGTTCAGCAAAAGGATTTGCATGGTCAGCAAACTATCTGTCAAGAACATGTCGATAATAATAAGGCTGTTCGTAATATGATGCTCCAACGTGGCATTGTGCCAGAAGATCTTCCAGCAGGTGAAGATGTCAAGAAAGTAGAACGCAGATTGAAATCTGACGAAAAGACATTAACCAAAAAGAATAGCAAAAAGAAATAATATCCATCACAATTCTATAACTAGAGAAGATGTAAGGATTTCACTCGTCATCAATGATTTTTAGTTAATTTTCCACGATTTCTTTGTATCTTTCATTTATAATGTGTACCTTTGCACCGGAAATTTAAACGTTTAAAGATAAAATGGCATTAAAATGTGGTATTGTAGGCCTCCCAAACGTGGGTAAGTCTACACTGTTCAACTGTCTGTCTAGTGCAAAGGCACAGGCAGCTAACTTCCCTTTCTGTACTATCGAACCAAACTTGGGCGTCATCACCGTACCAGATGAGCGACTCAACAAGTTGGCAGAGATTGTTCACCCAGGACGCATTGTCCCAGCTACTTGCGAAATCGTAGATATCGCAGGTCTTGTAAAGGGTGCCAGCAAGGGCGAAGGTCTTGGTAATAAATTCTTGGGAAATATCCGTGAGTGCGATGCTATCATCCACGTAATCCGCTGCTTCGACGATGACAACATCGTGCGCGAGGGTGGCGCTAAGGTTGATCCTTTGGAGGATAAGAGCGTCATCGATACAGAGTTACAGCTCAAGGACCTGGAAACTATCGAATCTCAGCTCACCAAGCAGAAGAAGACTGCTGCAGCAGGCAACAAGGATGCTAAGACGATGGTTACCGTTCTGGAGGCTTACAAGGCTGTTCTGGAGCAGGGAAAGAACGCCCGTGGCGTTACTTTCGAAACCAAGGAAGAGCAGAAGGTGGCTCACGACCTCTTCCTCCTCACTACCAAGCCAGTGCTCTACGTAGCCAATGTTGACGAGGCTTCTGCCAAGACCGGCAACGAGTATAGCAAGAAGGTAGAGGAAATCGCCAAGGAAGAAGGTGCTGAGTGCATGGTCATCGCTGCCAAGACAGAGGAAGACATCGCATCGCTCGAAACCTACGAGGACAAACTGATGTTCCTCGAAGAACTCGGACTGGAAGAGAGCGGCGTAAACCGACTCATCAAGAAGGCATATGCCCTGCTGAACCTCGAAACATTCATCACCGCTGGTGAGATGGAGGTCAAGGCATGGACCTATCACAAGGGCTGGAAGGCTCCTCAGTGTGCCGGCGTCATCCATACCGACTTCGAGAAGGGATTCATCCGTGCAGAGGTCATCAAGTATGATGACTATATCAAGTATGGCTCTGAGGCTGCAGTACGCGAGGCTGGTAAGCTCGGCATCGAGGGCAAGGAGTACGTCGTACAGGATGGTGACATCATGCACTTCCGGTTCAATGTATAATCCTATTCTTCTACGGTTATGATAGCAAATCTGCTTAACTATATCGTATGGGACCCAGACCCAATTCTGGCTCATCTGGGTCCTATGACCATCCGCTACTACTCCACCTGCTGGATGATTGGTCTGCTGCTGGGCTATCTGCTCATGAGCAAGCTTTACAAGCAGCAGGGGCTCTCAGATGAGAAGTTCTCCCCACTGTTTCTCTACATCTTCTTAGGTGTACTGATAGGTGGCCGTTTGGGACATTGCATCTTCTATCAGCCGGAATATTTCCTCACCCAGTGGGATCACTTCATCGAGATGCTGATACCTGTTCACCACATGCCAGACGGCAGTTGGAAGTTTACGGGTTATGAGGGACTGGCGAGCCACGGAGGCGTATTCGGCATGTTCGTCGGCATCTGGCTCTATTGCCGCAACATGAAGGTGAGCGGCTGGGTAGTGCTCGATAATATGGGTATCTGCTCAGGCATTACAGCCACCTTTATCCGTTTGGGCAATCTGATGAATTCAGAGATTATCGGCAAGGTAACCGATGTGCCTTGGGCATTTATCTTCGTTCGCGAAGACCAGTATCCACGCCATCCGGGTCAGCTCTACGAGGCTTTGGCATACTTCTGCTTTTTCCTCCTCATCCTATTCATCTACAAGAAGAGAGGACCTAAGAGCGTAGGCACCGGTTTCTATTTCGGTCTTTGCCTTACTCTCATCTTCACCTTCCGCTTCTTCATCGAATATACCAAGGAGATTCAGGTAGCATTCGAGGCAGGTCTGCCTATGGATATGGGACAGATATTGAGCATTCCGCTCATCATCGCCGGTGTATGGAGCATCGCTTCCAGCACAAAGAGAGCGAAAGAAAAGAACGTAGAGGCAAAATAATATTAGACGACTTATTTTCAGATTATAAAAATCCCTCCTCGTGCAACAGCATCTGCTGCCACGGGGAGGGATTTATATTTTTATCTTCCCAGCAGAATCTTCTTGATGTCATTGAGCTTGTTCAATGCCTCTACCGGAGTGAGATTGTTCACATCCAGCCCGAGTATTTCATCACGTATCTGCGTCAGTACAGGATCATCGAGCTGGAAGAAACTGAGCTGCACACCATCCTTAGGTTCATCGATGTGCTGTACGTTCGGTTTACCGGCACCACCTACCCCGGCATTGTCATCCTCCAACTGTTTGAGAATCACATTGGCACGGTTCACGATGCTGCGAGGCATACCGGCAATCTCTGCCACATGGATACCGAAAGAGTGCTCACTGCCTCCCGGTTCCAGTTTACGCAGGAAGATTACCTTTCCGTCCACCTCTCTCACACTCACATTGAAGTTCTTGATGCGAGGGAAGTTCTTCTCCATTTCGTTGAGCTCATGATAGTGGGTAGCAAAGAGCGTACGCGCCTGCGCCTTCTTATGTTCGTGCAGATATTCCACGATAGCCCAGGCAATGGAAATACCATCGTAGGTAGAAGTACCTCTTCCCAGCTCATCAAAGAGCACCAGCGAGCGCGGAGAAACGTTGTTCAGGATGTTTGCTGCCTCGGTCATCTCTACCATGAAGGTCGATTCGCCGAGCGATATATTGTCGCTTGCACCTACACGTGTAAAGATTTTATCCACCAATCCAACTCGGGCGCTCTCTGCGGGCACAAAACAGCCTACCTGTGCCAGCAGCACGATAAGGGCGGTCTGGCGCAGCAGAGCCGATTTACCAGCCATGTTAGGACCGGTAATCATCATGATCTGCTGTTTCTCGGTATCGAGCAGCACATCGTTAGGTACATAGCGTTCGCCCAGCGGCAGTTGGGTTTCAATCACCGGATGCCTGCCCTGCTTGATGTCAAGCACCTCAGAATCATCGACGATAGGGCGCACGTAGCGGTTCTCGTCAGATGTCTTTGCAAATGACAAAAGACAGTCCATACGGGCGATGAGGTTGGCATTGATCTGTATCTGCGGAATATACTCCTGCATGGCAGCTATCAGTTCGTTGAAGAGCTGTGCTTCCAATACCAGAATCTTCTCATCAGCACCGAGAATCTTTTCCTCATATTCCTTCAGTTCCTGGGTGATATAACGCTCTGCCTGAGCTAGCGTCTGCTTGCGTATCCACTCCTCAGGCACCCTATCCTTAAAGGTATTTCTCACCTCCAGATAGTATCCGAAAACATTATTGTAACCTACCTTCAGACTCGAAATTCCTGTCTTTTCTATCTCCCTTTCCTGTATCTTGAGCAGATAATCCTTGCCGTGGCGGCTGATGGCACGAAGGTCATCAAGTTCAGCATTGAATCCGTCGGCTATCACATCACCCTTATTGACCAGCTGTGGCGGATCGGGCTGTATTTCCCTGGCGATGCGGTCTTTCAGGGTCTCGCATACGTTCAGCTGCTCGCCTACCCGCTTCAGAGCCTCGTTCGTAGCATGCTGGCATGCCACCTTGATAGGTTTGATGGCTTCAAGTGCATTCTTCAGCTGAACCACTTCGCGAGGCGAAACTCTACCCACGGCTACTTTGGAAATGATACGCTCCAGGTCGCTGATGCGATGCAGCTGGTCATCGAGAAGCTGACGGAATTCCGGTTCCTTGAAGAAATATTCCACGATGTCGAGACGCTCGTTGATTGGTTTAACGTCCTTCAACGGGAAGACCAGCCAGCGTCTGAGCATACGTCCACCCATCGCCGTTACCGTACGGTCGATGACATTCAGGAGCGAAGAACCGTCTTCCTGCATAGGGGCAACCAGCTCCAGACTGCGGATGGTAAACCTGTCCATACGCACGAACTTATCTTCTTCGATACGTGAAAGGGCGGTGATATGATTAATCTGTGTATGCTGGGTAATCTCGAGATACTGCATGATGGCACCACTGGCTATCACACCGTTCTTGAGATGCTCTACACCGAAACCTTTCAGAGATTTTGTCTTGAAATGTCCCAGGAGTTTCTGCAGGGCAGTCTGTTCGGTGAAAACCCAGTCATCCAGTTCGAAGGTACAGTATTTGCTGCCGAAATATTTCTCGAAGTCATTCTTTCGGGCGCGGTCGTAGAGCACCTCTTTCGGCATGAAGTTGCCCATCAGTTTTTCTACATAGTCGTAGGTTCCCTCGCCGGTAAGAAACTCTCCGGTCGAGATATCCAGAAAGCTCACACCGCAGGCGGTCTTGCCGAAGTGTACGGCTGCCAGGAAGTTGTTCTCCTTGTAGTTCAGCACGTTATCTCCCATCGCCACACCCGGTGTAACGAGTTCAGTAATACCTCGCTTCACCATCTTGTCCATCTGGCTCAGTCCCTTCTTACCTTTTATTTCGAGTCGTTTCTTCTTCGGGTCTTCCAGCTGGTCGCATACCGCTACGCGCTTACCCGCTCTGATGAGTTTAGGCAGATAGGTATCCAGAGCATGATGAGGGAATCCTGCCATCTCGGTCGTGCCCGTAGAACCGCCATTATTGCGTCGTGTCAGCGTAATGCCGAGTATACGGGATGCCTCCACCGCATCTTCGCAGTAAGTTTCGTAGAAGTCACCGCAACGGAAGAGCAGCAGCGCTTCGGGATGTTTCGATTTCATCTCGAAAAACTGTCTCATCATCGGTGTAAGACCTTTATTATCGTTTGCCATTATCTTTTTTCTCCTTATATTATTTCTTTTAATTTACATAGTTTCTATCTACAATACTCCTCCTTAAACCACAGCCGGTATATCGGGTCAACAAAGACAAAAGCATCGTTTTGCTTTTCGATAATATCTTTGTTCTGGAGCGTTTTCCTGTTCTTGACAATCGTATTCGGATTACCAAGATTATAGATTTGTTTCACGGCTTGCGAAGAGAAATGCTGTTCGCCATTGGCTATAGCCTTAAGCATCTCTATCTGAGTAGAACTGAGATTCTCCGTATCATTCTGAAACATCGGGGTATTGATGTTGAGTACCTGTTTCAATCCCAGATGATATATATCTTCCGTCACTTCCGAAACCGTGAAACTCCAGATAAAATAGCACAACTGCTGGAGATACCAGGAATGGCAGGCCACGGCATCACAGATCCGCTCTGCCATCTCTGCAGAGATTGACTTTCCTGTCTTCTCGAAAGATGACAGAATGAATGGAATCCAATGCTCCTTAGCTATCTTCTGCATGAAAATCACTTGTCCGAAGCGATAAAAAGGACTATTGGAATTGTTGAAGATATTGAGCATCATGTTTCGCTTGCTGCCGTAGAGGCAGTAAGAGGTAAGCTGCTGTTGCTGCCATACCGAGCGCATCTTTCCCTCCATATCCTTATACTCAGGAAGGTTAGCCAACTGCTGGAACTCGTCTATGCAGACGATAATCCTGATACCCTTTTCCTTTGCCAGCAACTCAGGCAGTTGGAGAATCGCCATCTTATCACGCTCCTGTGGCACAAACTTCAGGTCGAAAGCCATGAAGTCGGTCACCTGGTCGTTGATCACAACCTGCGGTATCACACCTGTCAGGAATTTCTTTGCATCCTCTATCCATCGTTCCATTTTAGAGGAAGCACAAGCTATAACCTGACTGGCAAAAGTGCGATAAAATTCAGATTCAGAGCCGATGCTGAAGGCATCAATATAACAGATTCTTACGTTATTATCCTCATCAGCCAATTCGCTCATCGCCCTTTTCACTAGCGATGATTTACCCCATCGGCGTGGTGAAATCAGCATCACGTTGATATGGGAGGACAGTAATTGCTTCAGCAAAGCCCTGTCTTCCTGTCTGTCGATAAAATTCTCATTGGTGGCTAATGTACCAAATTGAAATGGTGATAGATATTTTGCCATATTCCTAGTAATTTGGTACAAAGTTACGAAATATTACCCTAAGGTAAGTTACCCTAAGGTAATATTTAGAGTTTTTTAAATGAATATATGCTGCATTACCATAATAAAGCCGTACTTTTGTACTCATGAAAAAGAAACAATTATACATAGGGGTTCTGTCGGTTGCTTGCTGCGCGCTCGTAGCAATAGGCATCACCTTGCACCTGCTCTACCCCAAGATACAGAACCTAGTGAAAACCCCACCGGTTCTCCGGCTCAAGCCACAGCCTGCAGATACACTGAAGAAGAAACCTGTGAAGAAGATGGATTTCAATATCTCCGGAACTTTAAGAGATAAGGAAGGAAAGGGAGTGGCTGGCGTCATCGTGAGCGATGGATTCAACTGTGTGAAAACCGATGCACAGGGCAGATATAAGATGAAGCGAGACAGCCTGGCAAAATTCATATACTATTCTGTTCCAGCCGATTGCGAGGTTCCTACCCATTCTAAGACCGATCGCACGGCTTTCTTCTACCAAAAGGTATCCAAGGGGAAGAAAACCTATAACTTCACCCTCACCCGACTGCCGGGCGGCAAGGAGATTCACTATAAGATGATTGTCATCGGCGACCCGCAGGTTACCAATGCCTACAGTCCTTACTATACTTCTCCGGATGATAATCCCATCAAGAAGAGTGATGTAGAAAGATTCACCACCCAAACCATGGCAGATATCAAACAGACCATCAGTTCGCTGCCTGCCGGAACACCGGTCTACGGGCTCAGCATGGGCGATGATGTACAGTATTATGGCGGTTACAACGCCAAACTGGAGCGTCAGATACGCCAGGCATTGGGCTCTTCAGAGATGCGCCTCTTCTCCGTCATCGGCAATCACGACCAGGATGGCAAGGCGCTCTACCGCAGGAAATGGGAGGAGAATTTCGGTCCTACCGATTTTTCCTTCAATCGTGGCGATGTGCATTATGTCTGCATCAATAACTGCTTCTTCCATCGCGGCATGTCTTATTATTCTCCTGGAGAATTACGTGAGCGCCAGGTGCGCTGGCTGAAGCAGGATCTCGCCCTCACGCCAAAGGATATGAAGGTGATACTCTGTTATCATATTCCTTTTACCTTTGGTAATGCGCCTTTCAGCAAGGCGAAGCCGCTGACCAATGCCCATGAGGAGGGACACTATTCTTCTTCTCGTCTCTCGCTCCTGCTTTCTTTGCTGAAACAGTTTAAGGGCGGTTACGAACTCTTCTGCGGACATACTCATTTTGCCTGCAACCACGAAATCAACTATGAGGGAGAGGATGTGATGGAGCATTGTCATGCTGCCGCCTGTGGCAATATATGGCAGTCGAATATCAACATCTGCGGAACTCCAAATGGATATTATGTATACAGTTTTGTGGGTACCAGCATCAGCAACTGCTATTACAAGGGAACTTTCTGGGATAAGAGCAAGCAGATGACCTTGTTCCGTGCGCAGACCGATTTCAACGGCGAGAAATATGCCAAAGACTGGCAGTTGGCAAACAACAGAAATGTCCTGGTAGCCAATGTCTTCAATGCTACCAGTCACTGGCGTGTGGTAGCCATAGAAGATGGCAAGGAATATCTGATGCACCGCATCAGCAGCAAGGGTCAGGATGCCTTTGCAGCCAGCTATCATCATAAGTACAGCGAGAGTGTATCCTATCGATTCGTGAGCAAGGGAAATGGTTATCTCATCATGAACCACCTTTATTATTATACTCCTAGGAATCCGAATGCCAGAATCATCATCAAAGCATCCGATCCATACGGAAATACCTATACGGCATCGAGCGACGAGGCGATAACAGAGCCTTTCGCCAACTTTGCCCATTATTACGAAAAAGAGTATAAGGAATATAAGAGTAAGAAAGATAAGATGTTGCGGGATTCTATATCTGGCAGACAGAAAGATTCACTTGCTGCAAGGAAGAAAGATTCTGCAGCAGCACAAAAATAAAAAGAGAGGGTGCGTCATAAGTTGATGATGCACCCTCTTTTTAAATATTATTTGTTCAGTTTCCAGGTAACACCATCTTTGGTGTCCTTTACCTCGAAGCCGGCTTCAGCCAGGGCATCGCGAATCTGGTCGCTGGTAGCCCAGTCCTTATCAGCCTTAGCCTTGGCACGCAGGTTGAGAACCATATCCACTACCTTGCCATAAGCCTCTTCACGAGCATCATTGTTGGCTCCCTTCTCGCTCTTCAGACCGAGCAGGTCGAAGGTGAAGAGATGCATGGTGTCTGAAAGCTCCTTCAGGTCTTCAGCAGAGATGTTTGCCTTGTGGTCGAGGGCTGTGTTGATTACGTGGCAAGCCTCGAAGAGATAGCTGATAACGAGCTGAGTCTGGAAGTCATCGTTCATCGCATCGTAGCAGCGCTGGCGCAACTCGCTTACAAACTTCTTCACCTGCTCATCGCTCTGCTTAGCCACAGGCACACGCTCCAGGTCGTTCAAACCATTCATCAGGCGCTCCAATCCCTTCTGGCTAGCCTTCAATGCATCGTTAGAGAAATCTACGGTGCTGCGGTAGTGAGCAGAGAGGATGAAGAAGCGGATGGTCATTGGCGAATAAGCCTGCTCCAGACTGTCGTGATTGCCTGTGAAGAACTGCTCCAAAGTGATGAAGTTGCCAAGACTCTTACCCATCTTCTGACCGTTGATGGTAATCATATTGTTGTGCATCCAGTAACGAACCATCTGGTCGCCCTGAGAAGCCACAGCCTGAGCAATCTCGCACTCGTGGTGAGGGAAAATCAAATCCATGCCGCCACCGTGAATATCGAAGTGGCTGCCCAAGTACTTGCGTCCCATCGCAGTACACTCGCAGTGCCAGCCAGGGAAACCATCACTCCAAGGACTAGGCCAGCGCATGATATGCTCAGGTGAAGCCTTCTTCCAGAGGGCGAAGTCAGCCTGGTTCTTCTTCTCGCCGATACCAGCCAGCTCGCGGCTCTCGTTGATTACGTTCTCCAGGTTACGTCCGGAGAGGATACCGTACTTATGATCCTTGTTATACTTCTCGATGTCGAAGTAGATAGAGCCGTTACTCTCGTAGGCATAACCATTGTCTAGGATTTCCTGAACCAGTTTCTCCTGTTCAATGATATGGCCTGTGGCATGAGGCTCAATACTAGGAGGGAGTACGTTCAGCGCCTCCATAGCATCGTGGTAGCGGTTGGTGTAGTACTGCGCAATTTCCATTGGCTCCAACTGCTCCAGGCGAGCCTTCTTCTCAATCTTGTCATCGCCTTCATCTGCATCGTGCTCCAGGTGGCCAACGTCGGTAATGTTTCTAACGTAGCGAACCTTATAGCCCAGGTGCTTGAGATAGCGGAAGAGTATATCGAATGTGATGGCTGGTCGTGCATGACCGAGATGCGGATCGCCATACACGGTAGGGCCACAAACATACATGCCCACGTTAGGAGCGTGGAGCGGAGTGAATCTCTCTTTCGTACGTGTGAGAGTGTTATAGATCAATAATTTCTGTTCCATCTTGTATGAACCTTTATTTTATATTTTTTATATTTTGAGTGCAAAGTTAACTCATTTTTCTGATATATCCGACAAATCATTCGCAAAATGTTATTAAAATCCTCGAAAATATCAATGGAACTGATTTTCCATGATAAATTCTCTCTGTATGATGCTGCTATATTTTTGCATAAAGTAAGTAGTTTTTGTATATCTATTCACTATTTGTAAGTTTTTTGCCAATTATATGCATAAAATTATCAAATTATTAGCATATATCGAAAATAATGTGTAACTTTGCAGCCGCAAACAGTTATCAATTATCAAGAAGGCGGCTATAAGTTCCGCTAATGAGTATTAAGTTAGAAGAAAATGGCATATACAAGATTGAGTGCTGCCGAAGCGGCAGCGATGATTAACGATCAAGATACAATCGGATTGAGTGGTTTCACACCAAACGGCGTGCCTAAGGCAACCTTCCGCGAACTCTCCAAGAGAGCCGTGGCTGAGCACGAGGCGGGCAGACCTTTCCAGGTGGGCATCCTCACGGGTGCTTCTACCTCGCAAAGTATCGAAGGTGACATGGCAGCAGCCCATGCCATCAAGTTTCGTGCGCCATTTTCTACCAACAAGGACTTTAGAACTCATACCAACCTGGGCGAGATTGATTATGAGGATATGCACCTCGGCCACATGGCTGAGCGCCTGCGCCGTGGTTTCTATGGCGAAATAGACCTTGCCATCATCGAAGTTTCTGATTTGGAAGAAGGCGAAACTACCTGCAAGGCATTCCTTACCTCTGCCGGCGGCATCGTTCCTACCATCGTTAGATTGGCAAAGAAGGTGCTCATCGAGAAGAATACCTTCCACAGTCCAGCTTCCCGTTATCTTCACGATGTATATGAGATAGCAGAATGCCCATTCCGCACACCTATCCCAATCTTGAATGTGGGCGATAGAATAGGTAAAGAGTATGTGGAGATTGATGCCCGCAAGATTGTGGGTGTGGTAGAATGCAACATTCCGGAGGAGGCGCGTGCCTTCAAACCGCTCGACCCTGTGACCGAACAGATGGGACATAATGTGGCTGATTTCCTGGTCAGCGACCTGAAGAAGGGACATATTCCTCCTCAGTTCCTGCCTTTGCAGAGCGGAGTGGGCGTAACTTCCAATGCCGTTCTTGAGGCATTGGGACAGAACCCTAACGTGCCGGTATTCAGCGTTTATACCGAGGTGGTTCAGGATGCTGTAGTGAAATACATGCGCGAGGGAAGAATCAAGGATGCTTCCTGCTCTTCGCTCACCGTAACCAATGATACATTGAAAGAGGTGTATGATGATATTGATTACTTCAAGAAGCATCTCACCATCCGCCAGAGCGAAATTTCAAACTCTCCTGAGGTGATCCGCCGTCTGGGTGTCATCGCCATGAACACCGCCATTGAGTGCGATATCTACGGCAATGAGAACTCCAGCCATATCTGCGGCAGCAAGCTGATGAATGGTATCGGCGGTTCCTGCGATTACGAGCGTAATGGTTTCATTTCTATCTTCACCACGCAGAGTACCACCAAGAACGGTTGCATCTCTGCCATTGTTCCGATGTGCAGTCACGTGGATAGCACCGAGCACGATGTGGATGTGATTGTTACCGAACAGGGAGTAGCCGATCTCCGTGGCAAAGGTCCATTGCGCCGTGCCAAGGAGATTATCGAAAACTGTGCCCATCCGGATTACCGCCCTATGCTTCGCGAATACTTGAAGTTTGCCGAGAAGGGCCACGAGCCACAGAGCATGCGTGCTGCCCTCGCCATGCACGATACCTTCCTGAAGAAGGGTGACATGAGATTGACTGATTTCGGAGAATATCTGAAATAATAAGAAACAATACACATTTTCTAGGCGTAAGGCATACGCCTAGAAAGGTTTTTTCTATTTTTATCCATCACGTTTTCCATTTTCAAAACCGCAACTATTTGATAATGAAGCATTTGCCTATTTAACACAGCGTGATAGATTGACGAAATGTTTACAATATCCATCACACTATTTAAACGCCTGTATATTAGCACATTAAGAGGTTTAGAGATACAAATCGTGATGGATGATAGATGATTACATAAAACTTATTCACGAATACGGCTGCATTGGGTTACGGATATGACTGCGTAGGCTAACGGAGACGTATCTGTAAGCTTATCGAGACGTCTGCATCAGCTAACAGAGACGTCTGAACTCGCTGATTGAACTACTTGAGTTGCTTGATTGAACCACTTGAGTTAGCAGACTGAACCACTTGAGTATTCTTCTTCATGTGCTTGCATGCAACCATAAAACTTTTTCAGCAACTTTTCCCGGAAGTATGGAAGAAGGCAGAGTTGAAGGCAAATATGAGGCCAACACAGAAACAGCACAACGCTTGCTGGCGATGTGACTTTCTGCCGAACAGGTAGCCAAAGCTACCCAGCTACCTTTGGAAATCATTAAGAATCTGAGCAATTCAAAAAACACAAGTTTGGCATGAACTCAACTTATAGTTTCAGGAGTTTGGCAAATTCCCAGACTACAATACCGGCGGTTACACTGACATTCAGGGAATGCTTGGTGCCGAACTGAGGAATCTCCAGACAGCCATCGCTCATATCCACGATGTTTTGCTTGACTCCCTTCACCTCATTACCGAAGATGACGGCGTAGCCTTTGGGAAGTGAAGAGTGAAGAGTGAAGAGTGAAGAATTCTCTTGCTTTACAGATTCGATTTCCTGATTGAAAAGCTTGTCATGAGCCTCAGGCAGGTTCTGGAGCTTGGTGGAGCCTTCTACCTGCTCGATGCTATATACAAAGTAGCCTTTCTGCTTCAACTTCTCTACCGCCTCTTCGGTAGTCTTGAAGTATTCCCAATCCACGCTGTCTTCGCCACCCAATGCCGTCTTATGAATCTCGGCAGTGGGAGGGGTGGCGGTGATTCCGCAGAGATACACCGCCTCTACACGGAAGGCATCGCAGGAACGGAAAACACTTCCTACATTATATAATGAACGCACATCATCCAGGACCACTATCAGGGGCAGTTTCTCGGCTTCCTTGAATTCCTCCAGGGTGAGGCGGTTCATCTCTATCGTTCTTAATTTGCGCATTATAATATACCTTTTATATATAATATAATCAGAGGCGGTTAAGCCTCTGCCTCTTTGGTCTTGTAGGCAAGGGCGTACATGCGAATCTGCTTGATCATCGCCAGAAGACCATTGCTGCGGGTTGGACTCAAATGGTCTTTCAGACCAATTTTCTCTACGAAATAGAGGTCGGCATCCATAATCTCGGTTGGGGTATGACCGCTCAACACACGGATGAGGAGGGCGATGATACCCTTTACGATGAGCGCATCGCTATCGGCAGTGAATACGAGCTTGCCATCTACATAATCGCATTGCAACCATACGCGGCTCTGACAGCCGTCGATAAGGTTCTGCTCGTTCTTGTATTTCTCATCGAGAGGAGCCAACTCGTTGCCCAAGTCAATGAGCATCTGATACTTATCCATCCAGTCGGTAAAATCCTGGAACTCCTCTACTACTTCATCCTGCAATTCATTAATTGTTGCCATTATTTTATTTCTTTAATTTCGTTTACTGTAATCAACTTATAGAGCTTGTCGTTAGGGCGTACCTTATCTGGTACAGGGATGGAAACTCTCCAGCCCTGCTGCGCTGTTTCTACCGGTTTCAGGTCGTAGCGGATTTCATCGGCATGGAGATACATCACACCGGTGGTGTTACCCGTAATCAGCAGTTTCTCGCCCTTGTCGAAGGTAGATGCCTCTACGGCTACTTCTGCCACACCCAACTTAGAGAAATATTTCATCACCTTGCCCACGAGCACCTTCTTCTCAGTAGCTACGGAACCGTAATGCTTATTCCATTCACCGAGAGTCTGCCCCTGGTAATAACCATCCCAGAAACCACGGTTGAAGACGGTGGCGAGTTTCTCATCCCACTCATCCTTCTTCTCCTCGGTAAAGGTTCCGTCGAGCACGGCAGCTATCGCCTCCTTATAACATTTCACTACGGTATATACGTATTCAGGACCACGGGCACGGCCTTCAATCTTGAAGACGCGCACACCGGCATCCATCATGCGGTCGATGAAGCGGATGGTCTTCAGGTCCTTCGGACTCATCACATACTTGTTGTCGATTTCAAGCTGGTTGCCAGTTTCGTTATCTGTAACAGTATAGCTGCGGCGGCAGATCTGCACACACTCGCCACGGTTGGCAGAGCGGTTGGCATTAGCGAGACTCATGTAGCACTTGCCCGATACAGCCATGCACAGAGCACCATGACAGAACATTTCGATGCGGATCTGCTTGCCCATAGGTCCACAGATGTTCTGCTGTTCTATCTGCCCATGGATGTGCTTCACCTGGTCCATATTCAATTCACGTGCCAGTACGGAAACATCAGCAAAGCGTGCATAAAATTTCAAAGCCTCTGTGTTTGAGATATTTAACTGTGTAGATAAGTGAACCTCCTCGCCCACTTCATTGCAATAGCTCATTACAGCCACATCGCTGGCGATGACAGCAGAGATGCCTGCCTCCTTGGCAGCATCGATGATTTCCTTCATCGTTGGGATGTCGTTATCGTAGATGACAGTATTGACGGTGAGATAGGTCTTGATACCATGCTCGTTGCAGGTAGCAGCAATCTCACGCAAATCATCGATAGTAAAATGATTGGCTGAATGGGATCGCATGTTCAACTTGCCGATACCAAAGTATACGGAGTCGGCGCCAGCCTGTATGGCAGCAGCCAGTGACTCGCGTGAGCCCACTGGTGCCATCACTTCAAATTCGTTTATCTTTGTATTCATGAATGCAATTTTCTAATTTCAGGTGCAAAGTTACACCAAAATGAAGACAAAACACAGAAAAATGGAGAAAAAATGACAGAAATTCGATTATATTGACAAATCAATCACGATTATTTGTCTATATTTGCCTATAAATAAGAATATATCCCTAGGATATACTTCTTTTTATATGAATCCAATCCAGTTTTACAGCTGGTATTATTAATTTAAATTAAAATGAAAGCGTATGAAGAAAGCTTTTACCTCAGGAATGATTCTGTTCCTGGCAATGACCACAATGGTTAGTTGCACACAAGAAAACGTGATGTTTGAAACAACACCACAAGTCAAGAACCAAGAAGTAAGATTCTGCTTCTTCGAAAGCTCCATTGTGCCTATCGGTCAGGATGAAGAAAGCAATCTTGCCAGAACGAGAGCCGACGGGAGCAAGCAATCGCTCAAGGATGCAAAACTCTACACAGATCTGCAAGTATGTCTCATTCCGAAAGGAGATGAAACTACTGCCGGCTATACCGTAAGACAGGAAAACTGGGATGACGAATTCGGAAACGTCAGCCTGCAGGTGCCGGCAGGAGAATACACGCTCGTTGCCGTAGCAGCAAAAACTGATTTGAAGCAGGAAGAACGAATCGAAGTAAAATCAAGGTATGAAATGACCTTTGCCAACAATATTGTACGCGATATGGCGTATACCCTGCAGGATATCAAGGTGGAATCGGGCAGCAAAGCCGTAACACAGAATGTTTCGCTGAAACGTGCCGTCAGCTGTTTTAAACTGCAAGCTACCGACCCGATGCCTCTTACTACCAATACGCAGGATATCACGATAAGCGGAAGCTGCGGTACGGTGTTCAATCCTTCTACCGGATTCTGCAAAGAAAAGGCTACCATCACCCGAAGTTGGACTTTTGACCCCAAAGAATACCAGAACTCATACATCAAATTCACACTCTACACTCTTCTGACCAACAATGATGTAACCGACATTCATATAACAACTACCGGAAAGGACAAGGAAGGAAAAGCAGTAAAGACCGTCAGCTTTGACAACGTACATCTGGTCATCGGAAAGAAGACTACCTATACCGGTCCGCTCTACACCTACCCTGCCAACAATATGTCGTTCACAATCAACCAGGCGGAGATTCCAGCATCAGGCTATGACAAGAATTTTTGATAACCCATGGCGTTTTAAGAAAGATTAATGCCACAGATTAAAATCTTTTTTGTATTTTTGCGGCATGGAAAGAAAGAACATTATAACCATAGGACTCGCTCTGCTTGTATTCGCCGGTTGCGGATACAGGCAGCAGCGAGCCGGTATCTCAGAGACAGGTGGAGGCGAGGATTATCTTCCGAAGTACATCCACCTGATCAGTACTACACCCGTCAAGGACCAGGGCAACAGCGAACTCTGCTGGGCATACGGCATGCTTGCCACCATCGAAAGCGAGCACATCATGAAGGGGGATTCCGTGAATCTCTCCATCGCCTACATAGCCCGCATGATGCTGGAAGAACAGGCACTGGAATATTACTTTGCACAAGGAAAGAAGAACATCAGTCTGCGCGGTACTGCCCCGATGCTGATACATTATATAGATAAGTATGGTGCACAACCTTACGACAGCTATGAAGATCCGAAGCACGTGAACTACAAGGTGCTCTGCCGCAAGGTGCAGAAACTGTGCGATGGCGCCATCTTGAAGAAAGCGGGCATCAGCCAGCTCAAGGAGGAACTGAACGACCTGTTTGACGCAGAAATAGGCTACATGCCTGCCAAGGCCGTACACATGCTGGGTGCCGAATATACCCCTCAAGAGTTTGCCCACAGCGTATGCTATCCCGAGGAGTATGTATCGCTCACTAGTTTCTCGCATCATCCTTACAGAGAATACTTTGCGCTCGAGATTCCCGATAACCGGATGCACGATGCCTATCTGAACCTTCCGCTCGACGAGCTGATGCTCCACATCAGGAAGGCGGTAGAAAAAGGACACCCGGTATGCTGGGAAGGTGACATCAGCGAACCTGGCTTCAAGGAACCAAGGAAGAACTGTGTAGACATACAGCCGATGGAACGCCCCGTGACCCAGGCATCGCGACAGAAGGAGTTTGAACAGCTTCGCACCACCGATGATCATGTGATGGAAATCATAGGTATCTTCATGAAAGGCAAGCAGAGATTCTACGTCTGCCGCAATTCATGGGGCAAGAACTGGGGCAACAAAGGACTCATCTACCTATCGGAAGACTATCTGCGCCTCAAGACCATCGCCGTGTTCATGAGCGAAGAGGCATATATAATAAGGTATAAGCTCCCAAACAGGCTTCAGACATAAGAAATGTGTTAAAATGGTTGACATACATCAAATAGCTGTTAAATAGCACGTGTGTGCGCACACACATAGTTGATTTATATCAAAAAAGAGGCTTTTTTATGTGATTTTCTCTTAAAACATTTGGTGGGTTCGGAAAATCGTCGTACCTTTGCATCGTCAATAAGACAAAAAGGTTATTAGGTTTTTAGGTTAAGATTGTTAGTTGTTTTAGGTTATTAGTTAGTTTAAAGGTAAATTTAAGATTGTTTATTCAGAGAAACGGTATTAGTTAAGGTAAAGAAAAGATTGTTTATTCAAGGACGACAAAAAGTTTAGGTTATTAGGTTTTTAGGTTTAAGATTGTTAGTTGTTTTTTTATTAGGTTTTAGTTTAAAGGTAAATTTAAAGATTGTTTATTCAAGGACAACAGGATAATTCAACAGGTGAGTTGAAGGTAAAAAGATCAAATGTATGGGATAACCAAAGATGACGCCTGAGCAGAATTGCTGCTTCGGGCTTCGTAATGGAAAGGGTAACAAAAAACCCTTGAGTTATGAGAAATTTGGGAATATCGTATTAGAAGAGCGCAATTTCGAAATCATTCGAAGTTGCGCTCTTTATTTTATCCCCTAGGTAAAGAAGCTAGGACATATGTATTACTACATAAAAACTTTGCCAAAGACTATAGCCATAACTCCTTAAAGTACTTAACTCATTTACTCCTAGACTGGAGAAAGTTCAGTTTGAGAAAAAATAACCGCCAAATTATTTTGTTTTACCAACGAAAAGTCGTAATTTTGCAGAAGATATATAAAGATAAGAAATTATGGCAAGACATCCTCTCTGGAACGAAGAATACTGGCTCCTGCTGTTGCAGCTGTACCAGAAGAAGCCCATGGGCGTGAAACCTCTCTATTCGAAAGGGATGGTCGACTTGAGCTTGGAACTGCATATTCCACCTGAGTTTCTGCACGAACAGATGTTCAAACTCAGAATGGTGACTCCGAGAATCAAGCGACTATGGGAAAAGTATGCCGATAAGCCACAGAAACTGAAGCGCGATATACAGCGCATCAGACAGATGAACGGCTGCGGAAACGCCATACAGTTCTTCGAGGGAGTGGAAGTGAAGGAAACATTCGAGAAAAACTGGGAACCACTGGAAAGTGAACCATCGCTCACCCGCATGAAACTCATCATCATCCTCGATCTCTACTTCCAGCTTACACCAATCACCATGGTGCCGGAAACACCGGAAATCATCGACCTGGGAAAACTCATCAGGACATCACCGAAGGTCATTGCCGAGGCGATGGGCGTATTCATGTACTGCGACCCCTATCTCAACCGCGAAGATATGCTGATACACCCGCTGCTAGAAGCATGCAACGACATCTGGCACCAATACGGAAACGGAAATCCAGACAAGCTTTACCAGCTTGCCAACGAACTAAAAGAATACTTTAAGTAATTATGGCTCAAAAACTCATACAGACACAGGCACAGAAGTTACAGCAACTTCAAAGACTTTCAGCCCAGCAAATGCTGCAGGTGAAACTGTTGGAAATGCCGCTCACGGAACTGGAAGACAGTATCAATGCAGAACTGGACGATAATCCCGCTCTGGAAAGCGAGAACCCAGACGACATGCTCAACGAGAATGTCGCCAATGATGATTCGCCCGCAGATGATGAGTACGACAACAGCAGCGATGAGGATGCCTACGAGGCTGAATCTGAAAAAGAAGAAAGAAAAGACGAACTGGACCAGGCACTGGAAAGCATCGGAAAAGACGACCAGATGCCTGACTACAATACAGACAGATACAACAACCAGGACAGCGCTGACTACGAAGAAATGGTTTACGGCGACACCACCTCTTTCTATGATAAGCTGAAGGAACAGATGGACATGCAGCCGCTCAGCGACAAGGAGAAGGAAGTAATGGAATATCTCATAGGTTCACTGGATGACGACGGACTGCTCCGCAAGGACCTGGACAGCATCTGCGATGAACTCGCTATCTATCACAACATCGATGTTACGGAAAAAGACATCGAGCACGTGCTCCACATTCTACAGACCTTCGACCCAGCCGGTGTAGGAGGAAGAAGTCTGCAGGAATGCCTCCTGCTGCAGGTTAAGAGACTGCCAAGAGGTGTGCTCCGCAAGACGATGGAAGAGGTATTTACCGACTATTTTGACGAGTTTACCAAGAAACATTGGGACAAGATCAAGGCAGGACTGGAACTGAACGATACACAGGTAGAAACCCTGCAGGCAGAAATCAGAAAGCTGAACCCGAAACCGGGCGCATCGATGGGCGAAACAGAGGGAAGAAACATGCAGCAGATTACCCCCGACTTCATCATCGACACCAATGATGACGGAACGATTACATTCTCGCTGAACCGTGGCAACATTCCGCAACTGACGGTTTCGCCATCATTCACCGACATGATTGACACCTACAGGAAGCATAAAGACAAGATGAGCCGGAGCGACAAGGAAGCCCTGCTCTACGCCAAGGAAAAGGTGGACAAGGCACAGGGATTCATCGAAGCCATCAAGCAGAGAAGACATACCCTCATCGTCACCATGAAGGCAATTATCGACATACAGCGGCAGTTCTTCCTGGATGGAGACGAGGCCGACCTGAAACCGATGATCCTGAAGGATGTAGCAGACCGCACGGGACTGGACATCAGTACCATCTCGAGAGTGAGCAACGTGAAGTATGCCCAGACTAAATGGGGCACCTTCTCGCTGAAGTTCTTCTTCACAGACAGCTACACCACTGAAGACGGCGAAGAGATGTCTACCCGCAAAATCAAGATTGCCCTGCACGACATCATCGAGAAAGAAGACAAGAAAAAGCCGATCAGTGATGATGCACTCGCCAAACTGCTGAAGGAGAAGGGATTCCCTATCGCACGACGTACGGTGGCAAAATATAGGGAGCAACTAGGCATACCGGTGGCACGACTCAGGAAATAAGATAGTGGTATGAATCAGGAAGAAACCGAGGCCCACCACAAAATATTTGAGAGATAAAAAGAATATATACGTTATTAGTGTTATGAAAGAGAAGAATATCATATTGACAGCACGCATCATGAGCATGATCTTCACGCCCTTCTATCTGCCGATGGTAGGACTGATTGCTCTGTTCATCTTCAGTTATATGTCGCTGTTACCGATAGGATACAAACTGGTGATGCTGGGCATGGTCTACCTCCTGACCGTCGTAGCTCCATCGCTACTCATCCACCTCTACCGCATGGTTCAAGGCTGGACCTCGCGTGAGCTGGGCAAGAAGGAGCGTCGTATTGTGCCTTACATCCTCTCTATCGTATGTTACTTCGGCTGTTTTTTCTGGATGGAATACCGCAATACGCCTCGCGTCATCAGTATCATCGTAGTGGTAGCGCTGGCGATACAGATGATTTGCGCCTTCATCAATGTATGGTGGAAGATCAGCACCCATACGGCAGCCATCGGAGGTGTGGCAGGAGCTCTGGTGTCTTATTCTGTAGCCTTCAATTTCAATCCGCTGTGGTGGCTCTGCCTTGTGCTGATGATGGCAGGCGCAGTAGGAAGTGCCCGCATGATACTCCGACAACATACGCTGTCACAGGTAGTTACAGGATTTCTGATAGGAACCACCTGTGCTATATTGGTAATATAAAGTTTATAATAAAATATAAGAAGAAATGAAACCATTAGTAAGCATTATTATGGGCAGTACAAGCGATCTGCCTGTTATGGAAAAAGCATGTAAGTGGCTGAACGACAACCAGATTCCTTTCGAGGTTAATGCCCTTTCTGCTCACCGCACTCCAGATGCAGTAGAGTCATTCGCCAAGGGAGCCAAGGAGCGTGGCGTGAAGGTTATCATCGCCGCTGCCGGTATGGCTGCCGCCCTTCCTGGTGTTATCGCAGCATCTACTCCTCTGCCAGTAATCGGCGTGCCTATCAAGGGGATGCTCGATGGTCTTGATGCCATGCTCAGCATCATCCAGATGCCTCCTGGCATTCCTGTAGCTACTGTTGGTGTGAATGCGGCTCAGAACGCTGCCATCCTCGCTGCTGAAATGATTGCCCTTGCCGATGAGGAAGTGGCTCAGAAGGTAGAGGCTTGGAAGGCGGGACTCGGTGCCAAGATCGAGAAGGCCAACAAGGACCTGGCTGAGGTGAAATACGACTTCAAGTGTAATTAATCTAATATTGTGATTGCCCCATTCTTTTGGGGCATATCTTATCTTATATATTATGGTAGATTTATTCAATTATACCCGCCGTGCCTCTTCTGTGGCACATATCGGAGCCCTCGGCCTGGGTGGCGATAATCCTATCCGCATCCAGTCGATGACCACCACCAACACCAATGATACCGAGGCTTGCGTACAACAGGCTGAGGAGATTATCAAGGCTGGTGGCGAACTGGTGCGCTTCACCACTCAGGGTTCCCGCGAGGCAGAGAACATGAAAAACATCAATGCCGGCATCCGTGCCGACGGCTATCGGACTCCGCTCGTAGCCGATGTTCACTTCAATCCTAACGTTGCCGACGTGGCTGCTCTCTATTGTGAGAAAGTGCGCGTCAATCCTGGCAACTACGTGGATCCTGCCCGCAAGTTCATCAAGCAGGAATATACCGACGAGGAGTATGCCCACGAACTTCAGAAGATTGAGGTTCGCTTCGTACCTTTCCTCAACATCTGCAAGGAGCATCATACTGCCATCCGCATCGGTGTGAATCATGGTTCACTCTCCGACCGCATCCGCAACCGCTACGGCGATACGCCAGAGGGCATCGTAGAGAGCTGTCTCGAGTTTCTGCGCATCTGCAAGAAGGAGAATTTCCACGATGTGGTTATCAGCATCAAGTCATCCAATACCGTTGTGATGGTTCGCTCCATGCGCCTCCTAGTTGAAGAAATGGAGAAGGAAGACATGAACTACCCACTCCACCTCGGCGTAACCGAAGCTGGCGAAGGCGAAGATGGCAGAATCAAGAGTGCCGTAGGTATCGGTGCTCTCCTGGCTGATGGCATCGGCGATACCGTTCGTGTAAGCCTGAGCGAGGAACCGGCTGCAGAGATTCCTGTGGCACGCCATCTGGTAGATTACATCGGCAAGAAGAAGGGGCATCTGATGATTCCTGCCACAGCTTGTCCTTCATTCGACTGGCTGCGCCCTACCCGCCGCGAAACCGTGGCTGTAGGCAATATCGGCGGCAGCAACGTTCCGGTGGTTATCAGCAACCGAATCAACGGCGAGAGCACCGCTTGTGAGAACAAGGATGCTACTCCAGACTATATCTACATCGGTGGCAAGATGCCTAAGCAGTTTGTGGCTGGCCAGAGCTACATCGTAGATTACAATGTTTACGAGACGCTGAACAGCAAGCCAGAGACTACTGGTGCCAAGCTCTACCCTATCTTCCCTGCCATGGCAATGCCGCTCATCGCCAGCATCAAGGCAGACGTCAAGTTCCTCACCCTGCAGTTTGGAACTCCTGCCGATGAGTATATCGCTTGCCTGAAGGCTCATCCTGAGGTGGTGGTTATCTGCGTAAGCAATCATCAGAACCGTCTGGGCGACCAGCGTGCATTGGTTCACGAGATGATGAATGCCGGCTTGAAGAACCCTGTGATCTTTGCCGAGATGTACCAGCACAGCAAGGAGGAGAAGAGCGACTTCCAGCTGGAGGCTGCTGCTGATATGGGAGCCTTGATGATTGATGGTCTTACCGATGGTATCTGGCTGATGAACAATGGAGACATCCCTGCCCTGACAATAGATGAAACCGCTTTCGGAATACTTCAGGCAGCCCGTCTGCGCACCAGCAAGACCGAGTATATCAGTTGTCCGGGATGCGGCAGAACCCTCTACGATCTTCGTGAAACCATCGCCAAAATCAAGGAGGCAACCAAGCATCTCAAGGGTCTGAAGATAGGTATCATGGGCTGTATCGTGAATGGTCCAGGCGAAATGGCGGATGCCGATTACGGCTATGTAGGTGCCGGTCCTAACCGAGTAAGCCTCTACCGCAAGCAGGTTTGCGTAGAAAAGAATATTCCGCAGGAGGTGGCAGTAGAGCATCTACTCGCCCTCATCGACTCGGACAAGCAATAATTCGGCTCTTCTGAATAAGAGCAATACCCCAGATAAAAGAGGAAATGCCGTTCCTGCATTTCCTCTTTTTTTAAAATAAATGACTCAGTGACTCAGTTTATTTCAAGCCCCTATTTGGTCTATTTTCTGCTTACAGATTGTAAGCATATATAATATATCTACTATAAAGAGGGTAGAACATACGGTCGGAAATAAACTGAGTCACTGAGTCACTTTTTGCTGCTGATGGATATTCTACTTAACTATCTTACAGGAAGAACTTTAAGACAAAAAACTATATTTCCGGAAACACAACTCAACGCTTTTTTCTTCTAAAAACTACGAGTTAGGATTATTAACATAAAGCTCTAAAGCAGCCAAAGGAGAATAAGAGAGGTTGGAACGTAAACAGTTGGGAATGAGCAGATTTGCACAAAGTTGCCAAATCGGCATAAAGCAAGCGAGTGAGGAATATTGAAGTAGTTCAGTTACTAAATCGTGAGTCACAGTTACTTATGCAAAGCAGGTAACAATGCGGAAAGGCAACTTTGTGCATCAACGGATTTTATTGCGCTGATTCTCAATGTTTTGCGTATCAAGGAACGCTTACAAAATGATTATATTTGCACACTCAAAATGTAAGCGTTATGAAAATCGAAAAATTCAAGGTGTTGCTCTACCTGAAAAAGAGCGGAATGGACAAGAATGGAAAAGCTCCCATCATGGGACGCATCACGGTGAACAGGACTATGGCGCAGTTCTCCTGCAAGTTGTCTTGCACTTCATCGCTTTGGAATCCTCGTGCCAGCCGATTGGAGGGCAAGAGCAAGGAAGCCGTGGAGACCAACAAGGACATCGGGCAGTTGTTGCTTTCCATCCAAAAGGCTTTCGATGTGCTTGTGGAAAAGAGAACGGACTTCGAGGCTAAGGATGTCAAGGAGGCTTTGCAGGGCAGCGTCAAGACACAGACCACCCTTCTCTCCTTCGTGGACGAGCATATCAGTGAACTCAGCACCCATGAGGGCATCGATATGTCGAAGAGCAGTGTCTGGACTTACAGAAAGATTCGCAAGAATCTTGCTGAGTTCATCGGGGAGAAGTATAGGTTGACTGATTTGGCTTTCGGACAGCTGACCGAGCCTTTCATCAGTGACTTTCATCATTACCTGCTTGACGAGAAAGGCTTTTCATCAGGAACCATCACCATCTATGTGTCGCTCTTCAAGAAGATGTGCCGCATCGCCTTTGAGCGAGGCTTGTGCAAGAACCTGCTGTTCGCCCATTATCGGGTTGGCACTCCAAGGGTTACGACACCCAAGTCTCTCAGCATGTCTGATTTCATAAAAATCCGTGATGTGGAACTGCCCGAAGACAAGCCGAGGCTATCCGTTAGCCGTGACCTGTTTCTTTTCGCCTGCTATGCAGGAACAGCCTTCATAGACACCGTTTCCATCACGAAAGCCAATGTCAAGGTGTTGGAGGATGGCGACAAATGGCTCATCTATAACCGCAAGAAGACCGGAACACTTGCCAGGGTGAAACTTCTGCCCGAGGCGTTGGAGCTGATGGCGAAATACGAGGACGGGGCAAGAGATACCCTTTTCCCATTGCTGAGCACGAATCGTGTTCGTATCGATCTCATCACCATCTGCAAGTTGGCGGAAACGAGCAAGACCTATTCCTACCATTCGGGACGACACTCGTTCGCCAGCCTCATTACGCTGGAGGCTGGTGTGCCGATGGAGACCATCTGCAAGATGCTCGGTCACAAGGATGTGAAGATGACGCAGCGGTATGCGAGAGTAACCCAAAAGAAGCTGTTTGAGGACATGGACAAGTTCATCGCTGCAACCGAGAAGGACTTCGTTCTCGCATTATGAACAAGGCTTTCAACTTTTCTTTTCACAGTTAACTACATTATTATATTATAAGGACAACAACTATGAGCAGAAGTACATTTTCAATTTTGCCTTACATCAACAGACAGAAGGTGAAGGCAGACGGAACAGCCAACATACTTTGCCGCATCACCGTTGACGGCAAAAGTGCAGCCATTTCCACAGGCATATCCTGTACCCCACAGGAGTGGAACGCCAAGAAGGGAGAGGTACGGAACGCAAGGGACAACGGACGATTGGCAAGTTTCCTTGCTGAGGTCAAGGATAAATACAACTCACTTCTTACCGCCAACGGCATCATCACCGTGGAAATGCTGAAGGCAGTGTTGAAGGACAAGGACACGACAGGAAGGTTCTTGCTGAACTTTGGTGATACCATAGTGGAATGGTATCGAACTTCAAAAGCCAGACAAACCTTTCTGCACAAGCGAACATGGCAGAAGAACCTGAGAGCCTTTGTCCATTCGTTGGATAAGGACGACATCGCCTTTGAGGACATAGACGAGAATTTCGGGGAGGAATACAAGCTATTCCTGAAACGAGACCAGGGACGTATCGACAGCTACGTGAACCATTGCCTTCTCTGGCTGAACATGTTGATGTACAAGGCAGTGGACAGGAGCATTATCCGCTTCAATCCCATAGCCAAGATAGGGTATGAGAAGAAGGCAGCCCCGAAGATGACCCATATCAGCAAGGCTGACTTCATCAAGATGCTCTCTACCCCGATGGCTGACGAGCGAACGGAGCTTGCACGCAGATGTTTCATTTTTGCCTCGCTCACCTCCTTATCCTATATAGATGTAAAGAAACTGTACCCTCATCATATCAGTGAGAACTCCGATGGTAGGAAGTTCATCTGCAAGGAAAGAGAGAAGACAGGCGTGGAGTTCTTCGTGCCGCTCCATCCGATAGCCGAGAAGATTCTTTCGCTCTACAATACCACGGACGACAGCAAGCCTGTTTTTCCACTGGGTGAGAAGAAAGACATCTATCTTGATGTGCATACCCTTGGAATGGTGCTTGGCATAAGTAATAAGTTGGGATTCCACGCCAGCCGCCATACATTCGGAGTCTTGATGCTCAACGAGGACATTCCCATCGGCAGCATAGCCAAGATGATGGGACATGCAGACATCACAAGCACACAGGTCTATGCGCAGGTGACGGAGCAGAAGATTTCAAATGATATGGATAAGCTTATTGCCAAGCGAGAAAGGAACAGATTATCGAACGAAAAAACTATTGGAAAATGAACAGAGGAGTTATAACTATCAGCGAGAGCGGAACGGTATCCATGCCGACCGATACTGTATGGATGACCATGCAGGAGATTGCCGACATGTATAATGTATTCGGCTGCTATGTGCGCAAGGCTGTCAAGGCTGTATTCAAGGACGGCATTCTGAAAGAGCAGGGTGTACGCCGTCATGTCAGGAAGAACGACCGCATCAGCTATGATGTGTATAGCCTTGAACTCGTCATTGCGGTAGCCTTCCGTATTGACAGCATTGAGAGCAGAGCCTTTCGGGAGTTCATCATGCAGTCCGTCATCGGCAGACAGACAAGCCGCACTAAACTGGTCTGTATCTTTACAGAGAATGCAATGGCATAGACCTGCCATAAAGCAACGTTCCTTGGAGGCTTTGCGCCTCCAGCCACTTGGGCGAACCACCGCAGTGTGTTTTAGCATGGTATTAGATTTATACAGGTAACACAAATGATACCCGGCAAACACGACCAACTCGGTATAGCCAATAAAACGAGGCGACAACCTATAACAGCCACGCTCGGTAAGTTATACGTTGTCGCCTTGTTCATTTCACACACTCATCAAGGACATTCTCCTACACACCTTTCATTCTGTACGCTTCACGATAGTTAGCCATCAGAATCTTCTGAATGTCGGACTCGCGGTAGAGTATCTTTCCGCCAAGCTGGATATATGGGATGATACCGTTGTTTCGGTAGTCCTGCAGGGTTCTTCGGCTCAGTTGCAGTCTGGCACAAAGCTCCTTGTCCGTCATGAAGCGCTCACCGTCAAGCATGGGGCGGTAGTTCATCACGGCACGTTCAAAATTGTCAACCATTCGGTTGAGGTGGTTCACGATGTGGTTCATCCACTCGCTGTTTCTTGTCATTACTTCATTGCTCATAGTTGTCTCGTTTTATTGTTGATACTTACGTTACTCGGTTTACTTGCTGCTTTGGATTAAGTGGCTGTTGTATATTGACAGCCTAACCTATGCGCTTGCGAAAGCGCATGTCCTTTTTCTTGTCCTCCACTACTGCTACGATAGCCATCACGTCCTCCGGCTTGTAGTAGGTCTTGTGGCTGATTTGCGTATAAGCCAAAGTTCCGTTGTCCCGAAGCGTCTGCACTGTCCGTGGGCAGATGTTGAGCGTCTGACACACGTCCTGCGTATCGAGCCACTTGTTCATGGTCTTGTCCTCACTGCGCTCACGGATTCTGTCCATGCGCTTCACGAAGTTCTCCAACTGGGCATCAAGATAGTTGAATGCCTCTTCCTCGAATACGATGAATCCCATACTTTTCTTTTTTCTAAGTTAATACTATATTGTATGTCGCAAAGCTCCACGCATATGCTGTGCTCCACGTTTGTGAGTGCAAAGATAAGGCACGGCAATCTAAAAACAAGCGTTTTCAATTTCTGTGGCAGTATGTTGCCGGGGTTTGCCGACTTCAACGCCAAAAACAACAAGAAAAACTTGCACGACTGCAACGAATACATGAACAATGATGAGTTGAGAAATACGTTGAAGTTCTCACAACTATCTCGGTATGCAAATAAGCAAGCCACAACTAAATTGCCACGTTACACCCAATCAGTTGCATGGCTGCACTCAGTACACTTACTTTGCACCCGACAATCGGTCAATGGTGCAAACCGTGACCACTATACTAACAAATAAAACAGCATAAGCTATGGCAAAAACAAAAGATGTAGGATCGTCTTGACCGTGTCGTCCGCATCCTCGGAGGGAGGCGCATGAGCGTATCGGGCATCATCGAGAACATCGTGCGCCACCACCTAAGCCTTTATGAAGAGGACTTCGAGGCTTGGCGCAAATTGTGAGAATTAAGGTCTGCGACCTTGGACGTGGATAGCTGAAAGGCTGTAGTTCCAACTAACGTGTTCTGAGAGGGAGCGAGGTTATGTTTTGGGAACCCCAAAACGCCTCGCTCCACCATGAGGGCGGAGGAATTTTGCTCCCGGCGGTCGCAGAAAGTAAGTGTACCAACTGTAAACAGTATATCGAATGACAAGCATACAGGAACAGGACAGGAGAAAGGGCGGAAGACCGCCCGCAGGCAGGGTTCGCAAATTGTCGAAGTCTGTCACGGTGAAGTTCTCAAAGCCAAGCTACGAGGCTTTGAGACTGAGGGCGAGAAAAGCCAACCGCAAGTTGGCGGAGTACATCCGTGAGTCCGCCTTGAACGGCGAGGTGGTCAGCGGACACAATGCAGAGACGATAGCCATCGCCAAGAATCTCATTGGCATGGCGAACAACCTCAACCAACTTACCAAGCTGTCGCATCAGAGAGGTTTCCATGAAACCCATGTATATGTGGTGGACTTGTTGAGAAGATTGAAAGCAATCCTTGGCGAGTTTCGCCAAGCAAGTTATAAACCGAAGCCAAGCAGTATGGGCAGAAAGGAGGATACCACATGATAGGCAAGCTAAAGAAGGGCAGCTCATTTGGTGGTTGCATCCGCTATGTTACAGGCAAGGACGAGGCGAAAATCATCGCCTCGGATGGTGTGTTACTCGGCACGAATGCCGAGATGACGCAAAGTTTCGAGCTACAGAGGCAGCTAAATCCAAGGATTAAGAAGCCTGTGGGACACATTGCATTGAGCTTCAAACCCGAGGACAAGCCACGTTTGACGGATGAGTTCATGGCTAAGATAGCCCTTGAATACATGCAAATGATGGGTATCAACGATACCCAATTCATTATCGTAAGGTATCACAACACGGACAATCCACATTGCCATATCGTATATAACCGCATCAATAATGAGGGCACACTCATATCAGAAGCCCACGATTACAGGCGTAATGAGCAGGTGACCAAAGCTCTAAAAACCAAGTATGGACTGACTTACGGAACGGATAAGAGCAAGACTAACACTCGCAAATTACGCAATGCTGAGCGTGCCAAATATGAGATTCACAATGCAGTCAAGGATGCCTTGAAAGTCGTAGAAAATTGGCAAAAGTTCAAGAATGAACTTGCAAAACAAGGTGTTCACTTAGAGTTTGTCTATAAGGACAAGGAGCGAACCAAGGTACAAGGCATCCGATTCTGTAAAGACGGATATAGCTTCAAGGGTACGCAGATTAGCCGAGGCTATAGCTTTGGCAAGCTGAATGCAAGGTTTGAGGGAATGGAGAACCATGTATCACCAAAATCCAACTCTATTCTACAATACGAGCAAGGCTATCACAAGAGCAACAATGAGCCATCCATATCGGAGAGCTACCATATCCCTTGGGACGGCAATTCTTCCATTGGACTTTTCGCTCCTTCCAACGCACAGACCTTTGAGCCATTCCCAGAGGATGAATCATCCAAGAAGAAAAAGAAGAAACGCAGAAGAGGCTTTAGCCTTTGATGCAAGTTACAAATCATTCAAACAACAAAAGAAATATGAAAGAAGAACTATTGGAAGCCATCTACGGCACAGTTGAGAGATTGGAGCAGAAAGTCGATGAACTTTCTGCCTCACCAAAGAATGCAGGAACGGAAACCGTTCCTGCAAGTACTGACATAACCAAGTTGGAGAAATCAATCATTGCTATGTTTGGCAAGGAGGAGGAAGTCATTGGTAAATTATCCAAATTAAGAGATGCCATTGTTGTTTTCGCTGACCTTATCAAGATTGAACATGGCAAAAATGAGCAGCGAAGCAGGTTCTTGGTTGATGCAGTCAAGCAGATGAGACAAGAGAATGATGTTTCCTCGAAGGCATTGCAGGACAAGCTTGAAGTGAAGAACAATTCACCTCAAAAGAAGGTTGTAACCCATCGCTTCGAGCCAACTTCAAAGTGTGTTCTTCTTTTCATTGGTGGCTTGGCTCTATCTCTTGTTATCTCCATTTGGGGAAACCTTACCCAATGGCGAGAGCACCAAGATTGGGAGGAGGCAAACTTGAAGTATAGGGCATTACGAATGGTACTACCACCTGACGACCCGAACATTCGCTACCTAGAAAAGCACTTCTCGGTACAACGCAATGATGATGTTATCAATAACGTTAGAAATCGTGTCGATGTTTATGAGGATTCTATTCGCAGACACCATGAAATGCTTGAAATGGCTGCTTACAAGGACAGCATAGCCAACAAACTTTTACAAGAATCCAATGGCATAAAGCGCATATTAGAAAACAGAAAGTGATGACGCATGTGACTTTCTTATAATACAATAGCAGATAATAGCTCTTATTAAAAGGGAGATATTACCTGCTATTTGTATCTTATATTCTTTTGAAGAAGCCTTCGTATTCATCATCCAAGATTTTCCAAATACCATTTTTGCGACCACCATCCCTAACTATCAAGTTTAGGTCAGACAGTTGTTTAAGGTATCGCTGCACTTGACGAAGAGAAATCCCCATGTTTTCAGACATTTGCGTGGCATTAATATGAGGCGTTTGTGAAATCAACTTATAGATTTGTCGTTGAGCCTTGATAAATTCTTTTGTGACATTTGATTTGGCTTTTACGACATTCTCCACCTTTTTTGCGACATCTTTTACGACATCCTCGGGTGCTTTTATGACATTAGAACTCTCTTTTATGACATCTATGCCATAATTGAGATTCCATAGGGTAACATGGAATTCAGAAGCATCGGAATTGAACTCAGGAGCATGGTAATTCTCCAAATTCTCAAAACGCTTATATTCACCTATAATCTTCTTCATACCACTACCTCTACGCTCCATCAGTTTTAGACGATGAAAGAAATCTGCGAGTAAAGGGTTGCGACGTTTTGATGGCACCGTCATTGGATTGAGTTGCTGAATCAAGCGTCCGTCAAACATACCGCCTGGGGAATACACCTCTATACGGTCATCATACATATCAATATGTATTTCGCTGCCAAGCTCCATATAATCCCGGTGGATAATGGCGTTACATATCACTTCTGTTACCGCACGTTCTGGATAATCGGGCAGCTCCTCTCGATAGTCTGCTTCTTTCCACCATCTTCGATGTGAGTTGTTTCTAACGAAAGCAACAGCATCTTGTAGCTGTCCTATGACACTGCCTTCAAGTTCTGCATCATCCAATGCCTCACCTAAACCACTTGTCATATCAAGTCCATTCCAACGAGTGCAGAATATACGAGAATGGCGTATAGGCGAGTCATCTGCCAACAGAGCACTAGCATTGGTAAGTTTTCCATCGTTATCCACAATACCCCACGAAACAAAATCGCTATCATCAAACGATTGGGTCAACCGCTTGAAGTGTACAGACTTGAGCTTAGAGAAAGCCATGTCTTCAAACTTGTAAGGAGACGGAATGGCATCGAAAGAACGACCTGCACCTCTCATGACGAGGCTTTTTAGTTGAAGTCTATCTGCCACAACAGACTCATTGCCAATTCTAACAAAAGCCAATCGTTGTTTGTCACCTATATAGTAATAAGGTGTCTCTTGTCCTTTGTAGACGTGAAGCAATACAAGTTTCTTGCCATCAACCTCTTTAAATTCAAGGTTGACGGCAGGTATAGGGTCAAGTTTAGTCTTAACTTCCTCGCTTATTCTTTCTGCATCGCTTTCCGCATCAGCAAGTCCAACCACTTGGTCGTCATCACTGATACCAAACACCAACGTTCCACCTTCACCATTAGCAAAGGCAGATACACTTTTAAGCCAACTCTTAGGTCGCTTGACTTCGAGTTGTAGTTTTTTATCGTAGGCGGTTGCTTCGCCAATAAGATCATATATGTTCATTCTTCAAATTTAGTTTGTTCTTTATTACGAAAATTCTCATGTACAACTTTCGGCATTTGTTGAATGATTTCTCCTTGAAGAAGTTTTCCATTCTTCTTCTTATTGCCTTTTATTCCATCTTTACTCCAAGTTCCCCATTGTTTGAAGAAAAAGGGTATAGCGTTCTTTTCTGCTTGTTGTTTTATATTTAGTACCCATTCCTCTTTCATTGGGCGTGCTATTGGACCACTTTCGCCTCCTACAATAATCCAATCAATACCTTTTAAGTCAAGTTTTCCCAAATCACACAATAAAGGTTCACAGGATAGAAACTTTACTTGCGCAGATAAATTTCGTAAAAAATCAATTCTGAACTTTGTTAAGGTATCTTCAACTGTCACGCCTAACCATACATTTTGAGGAATAAATCGTGAACTAAAATATTCAGCCATTCTTTCAGCACGCTTTGTCAAGAGTTGATAGGTATGTTGTGGCGTTTTACGGATTATATCCATAACCTCATCAACAAACTCAAATGGAACATCTTCATGAAAAAGGTCTCCCATTGAGCATACAAATACAACTGAATCCTTACGCCATTTCAATGGCTCTTCTAATGCTTCAGGATGAATTGTATTTTTAAATCCATTCCTGTATTTGTAATTACCCATCGCAAACAGTCTACGTGCCATAGCTTCAGCATAACAGTGTTTACATCCATTTGAACGTTTGGTACACCCTGTTACAGGGTTCCAAGTACGTTCTGTCCATTCTATTTTAGTTGCTCTCATTTTAATACAATTGAATATTCAACTACTTTATGAATATTTGTTGCCTGCTTATTGAATTCACCAACTACGTCAACTTTTTTGCTTAAAATTAGTTCTGATATTGCAGTAACATATAAAGAAGGCTCACAACCATTCTGTAATGCAAACATTAAACCTTTTTTATTATTTGTAATATTCCCTAATAGGATTTCTTTTTTTATTTTTTCTAATACACGTTGCCTTTTGTTTGTATTTGCAGGATTAAAGAACAGTGTTCCAGGTTCAAAATCATTCTCTATGTTACAGTTTGATTCTCCTGCAAGTTTATCATGTTTCCAACATACCTTTAAAAACTTTTCCATTCCTAAGGTGTGATTTGTACCAAATATCAAGCCATAATAGTTCTTCCCTTTTTGAATGGTATATGAGTGCAGATAATATTCCTTATTTGTAGGAATAAGACTCCTAAAATAGTCTGTGATAACTCTATGGCATTCTTTAGGCTGTGATTCATCAAAATTTATTTTTTTCTTATGAAAATAATTTGTCACTGCAGGAAGTTCACTAAATCTTTTGATAAAGGAAGAGGCTATGAAAAATATGAAATCCGTTTTTGGAAAGCTAATCAATTTTATAAAAATATCATCGGCAATTTGTTTAAATCCGTATTGGTCTAAAAGAACAAATTTCGCACTATTCTTATCTTCTAAATTATGAAGCAACTTCGTGCTTTTTATTAGTGTTGTGAAATCTGCACTTTTGAAAAATATATGCCCATTAAAGGGACATTTGAAGAAGCATTCCTTTTGACAATTCTGTATATAATTAGATATATTAGATTCAAGTTCTACCTCCTTGTGAGTTAACAATTCATTGAATCCAAAATATACTTGCGGAGCATTTTGTTTAGACAAGAAAGTGCAGTATTGCTTATTTCCTCCTTTTGCCTCTTGCAATAAGATAAGCGGTGAACCATAGTTGCCCATCGCATCCATACCACTTCCTGCAAACATATCATAAATAAGTACGTTTGTTATATATTTATTATGAATGAATACAGGATACCATTCTCGAAAGCATTCCTGGAATATTTCCAGTTTTAGTTTTGTCTCTTCCGTGAATTCCTTTTTATTTATATCTTTTGCCATATTTTCTAATTTTATTAATTACACAAATCAGATTTATTTGAATACTTTGCATCATATCTCGTAGTAGAAGTATACTCTTTCTTCGAGGAATCTATGCTTAAAGATTCTATTCATTACATATACTACATCTGCACGTTAATTGAGATTCTTGTGTATATCTATTGGTGAATCCTCCAAAGACTTCATAAGGCGTGCTCTCTTTACTTGGAAAAGATGTAGTCCAATGTCTTTACGAGTGTGGAATGGCTTGTCCTACCAGTACCCCCCAAGCTGTTGAATTTGTGGTTTGCCAATGGTATTTGTTGTATCGTTTGGCTTGTCTTTGTTTTATTATTTTGTTGATACATCTTTGAGGAATTTCAATAAACAACGCAAGACGAAACCTTTGACGAGAACATCCAAGTCTATCGTTAAGTCGATTGATTGAGCCATCTGTTGTTCTCAACTTACAAACTTCTTTTGAAAGATGAAATTGTTCTATAATAATGGCCTTATTCCTATCCTTTATACCGACATTATACATATCCTTTAAGCGATAAAGAAAAATTTCAATTTTGGGTATTGCCATGTTCGTAGTTTTTTATCCGACAACGTTTATCCTAAGAAGTTCAGTAACTTCTACATTAAGAAGCTTAGCAGTCTTCATTAAACTTTCCAAGTCTGGTTGGCTTGAATTGGTACACCATTTGGATATAGTTGTTTTATCTTTTCCCAATTGTTCTGCTAACCATTTGTTTGTCCGTTGCTTATCTGCGAGGACAACTTTTATTCGATTTAAATTCTTACTTGCCATGATACTATGAATTTCTTTTTTGCAAAGATATAAATTTAATATCAATAAAAAGAATAAGCGTTCTCTTTTTACAGTTTATTAGCAATAAAATGAATTTGTTTCATCTTTAATCATGGGATACTCTTAAAAAGCTGTAAAAAAGGAAGAAACGCAACTGTTTTTCAGATGTTTGAATTATCTTTATGCTCGTAATCAGAGCGTTCTTTGTATATTTCAAAATTGTGCAAGAAAAGAATATTGCTCATTTCTAAATCGTTTGCAGTTACTTTTTAAAACTTAATTCGCTGATTTTCAACCGATACGGAATCTGATGAAAAATGTCAGAGCAATATAAATTTGAAAGTTTAATAGGAGAAAGCTTTAAATGGACTTTGTTTTGCTATCCATTTCTGACAGGGAGACTCTTTTTATACCTTAGAGTTCTATACTATGAATATTTTGAGAAATCTATCCATCAGGAAGGTTCTGCCTCAATAAACAAAATTGATGAAGAAGCAGTTTGCATGAATACGAATGAGGATAAGCATGTACAAAACGCACAGAAGCAGAAAAGCGGTGCCGCCTGCAAAGCTGCAGGAAAGCACCGCACAATCTAACCCTATTCACGTACAAAAAAAAGAATTCTTCATGTTAAAACTACTTTGCCTTGATGACGAAGCGGAATTCGCGGTCGCCATAGTGCATGCGGTATTTCTCCATAGGCTTTGTCATCCAACTGTCAATGCAACCTAAACCGTACTGGCGTTGCTGGATATGTACCTGTGTCAAGCCCTTGTCAACCAAATCACCGCTATGCTGTCCCCAAGCATGCTCCTTTTCATCACCAGAATCCAAATCCTCAATAGAATAAGGAATGGCACTGCACTCCATCGGAGCATAACCCTCGAAAGTAATACCCTTACCTGATGCAGGATTGAAAATAGAGAAATAACGGATATCTGTATGGTTGCCACTCTCCTGAGGACGAACATAAGGATAATACTCATCCTTTACATCCGACTCATATTTGCCAATAAAGGTAGAAGAATGACGGTCGATATAATTCTCCTCCGGACCACGGCCATAATATTCCAACTTAGAGAATGATGCAGGCAAATCCAATACCATACCATATCGGAACAAGTCAGCTACCTTAGCCGCTTTATCCGTGGTCATCTTCTCGGTAACAGAAACCTCACCTTCCGCATTGATGCAATAACGAAGTATCAACTCAGCCTTCACCTCAGGCATTTCAAAGGTAGCCGTCAGGACAATACTATCCTTCATCTCACTCTTATCAAATGACTTCAAGTTCATTACAGGATTTTTCCAAACCTTCAACTCCTTCTGCAAAGAAGCACCATAATCATTATCAGTAGGAGCACGCCAGAATTCAGGCTTCATGCTCTCGCGGAATTTCAAGATAGGTTCGCCATCTACGTCAAGATAATCAATCATACCCGTCTTCTTGCCTATGGTAACCGACATTCTCTTGGCAGAAACCTTCACATAGCTATTGGTTTCCTCTACCTCGATGCTACTGTTATTTTGGAGTTTCCCTTTCTTACCAGAAATCTTAGTAGAAGTCGCTGCAATAGGAGTATCTACCTTATCAAACTGATATTCATTGATGACAAACTGCTGGCGGGCCATCACCTGTCCCTTCTCTACCAATGGTTCTGTACCATCGCTGGCAAAGGCAAAATTGACTGTAATTTCCTCCTTACCATGTTCAGACTCTGCTTCAGCAATAGCATACTTCAAAGCATCACTCTTCACCATTTTAGTTGTCTGAGGAGCAATACCCTTAGTCTCAGGAATCTCAACAGTAGATAACTTCACACCATTGGCATAGATAGTTGCAGTAAGGTGCAGGTCGTCAATATTCTTAAAGAAATTCTCATTATAGATATTGAAAGCACCATTCACGGCATCCAGATCCTTGATCCATACATTCTGATGCCAATACTGGATTTCGTAGGCATGCGGATTCAAACGGCGGTCTGGAGCAATGATACCATTGCAATTGAAGTTGTAGTCGCTGGCAGGATAACGTCCATAGTCGCCACCATAGGTAAAGATTTCCTTACCGGTAACAGGACTCTTGTCACGCAGACCCTGATCTACAAAGTCCCAGATGTATCCACCCTGATACTTAGGATATTTGCGAATCAGATCCCAGTACTCCTTGAAACCGCCCTCTGAGTTACCCATCGCATGAGCATACTCACATTGGATATAAGGTTTTACGCCATCACTCTTGCAATATTTCTCACTCTCCTCATAGTCGATATACATCGGGCAATGAATATCGGTCTTACTGTCATATCCACCACGCTCATACTGCACAGGACGAGTCTGATCATAGGCTTTCACCCAGTCATAGGTCTTCTCGAAGTTGATGCCATAGCCACACTCATTACCCAAACTCCATACGATGATGGAAGGATGGTTGATGAAAGTCTTCACATTACCCTCGTTACGCTCGATATGAGTCTGGAGGTATTCAGGGAACTTGGCGAGAGATTTCTCATCATATCCCATACCATGAGATTCAAGGTTTGCCTCAGCAGTCACATAGATTCCATATTCATCACAGAGGTCATACCAGCGAGGATCATCAGGATAATGACAGGTACGAACAGCGTTGATATTCAACTGCTTCATAATCTTAACATCCTGAATCATGCGCTCCACGCTGACTACATAGCCACCATCAGGATCTATTTCATGACGGTTAGCACCCTTGATCAGGACAGGCTTGCCATTGACCAGGAGCTGTGCATTCTTGATTTCCACATTGCGGAAACCTATCTTTTGAGGGATAACCTCCGATACACCCTGCTTATTTTTCAAAGTAATGAATGCCTTATATAAATAAGGTGTTTCTGCAGTCCATGACTTCACCCCTGGCACCTTAATAGTACCCTGTACACCAGAAGCCTCAGCAATCTTCTTGCCATCCTTATCACACAATGTAAGAGTAACATCAGTCTTACCACCCTTCAAGGCTACCTGATAGTTCAGGACACCATCCCGGTATTGATTTTCCAAACCTGCATCCAGACGGATATCAGCTGCATGAACTTTCGGACGGGCATAGAGATATACCTCACGGGCAATTCCTGTAAAACGCCAGAAATCCTGATCCTCAAAATAAGAACCATCACACCAGCGCATCACCTGCATAGCAATGAGGTTTTTGCCTGGTTTCAGATATTTGGAGATATTAAACTCTGCAGCCACCTTGCTGTCTTCGCTATATCCCACATACTTGCCATTCACCCAGAGAGTCAAATTGCTGGTAGCAGAACCTACATGGAAATATACATCCTTGCCCTTCCAGTCCTTAGGCAGGTCAAAGGTGCGGCGATAGGAACCCGTATAGTTATTGAGTTCGCTGATATAAGGAGGATTTGGGTCAAACTGGGTAGCCCAGGCATAACCGGTATTCTTATAAGTAGCGTCGCCATAGCCATTCAGTTCAAACAAGCCCGGTACAGGAAAATCCTTCCATTGAGAATCATCAAAGTTGGCAGCGAAGAAATTGACAGGACGCTTGTTGTAGTCCTTGACGAAATTAAATTTCCAAGTGCCTTCCATCGAAAGGTAGTTGGCTGAATTTTTCTTTTCGAAAGCCTGAGCCTTATCCTGATTCTCGAAAGCAAAGAACGCAGCACGGCGAGGAGCACGATTCTGCTGATTGACATCTACATTATGCCATCTGCTGGCATCTTGCGCCCTTACTTCGCCATGCCCATTAAGAACCATGGCACCCAGTAGGGCAAGAAACATGAAATTTCTTTTGCTCATATTCATGAATATTTATGATTTAAAAACCTGTCTCTTATACACATCTCCGAGCCCACGAGACTAAGGCGAATCTCGT
>ENA-OZYO01000012-OZYO01000012.1-human-gut-metagenome-genome-assembly--contig:-NODE-12-length-40807-cov-7.809114_pt1 | contig 40807 bp, 36 predicted proteins | sample MGYA00243639_ERZ654135 | MGnify/ENA primary metagenome ERZ654135 (study PRJEB26926, sample SAMN06165000) | human gut metagenome | biome: ENVO:00009003; feature: ENVO:2100002; material: ENVO:00002003...
GTTTGTATATGTATAGGATTAAGTCTATAATCTCAAGTAATATACAGTATGATTCTTGGCAGATGGCTTCACGAGATTATGCCACTAATCAAGCTTACTATGTTTCTCAGTATTCAGCACCTTACATTGCTGTTGCTGATGGTTCAATCGGAATCGGAAATACATTTCATGGTCAAGTTACAATAGAGCCTAAAGTTAATAACACTTATGCTAAATACACTTTATCTAATTCATTTGGTTGGCCTTTAATTGACTCTAATGGTTCTATTGCTAAAGCATTAGCTGGTTGGTCTGAGGGTACTCCATTTAGCGCTAAGATGCTCTGCGCCGCAACCGAGAAAGTGATGTCAAGGAACTCTCAAATTAGCGCCGTAGATAATGCTGCGGTTACGCTTGATAACCAGATTAAGCACTATACGATTCGAGTAACTCATATGAAAAGAAGTGGTAAATTGCCTGTTGCTATAACAGTTCCGGCCGGAATTCCAGATGATGCGATAATTACCTTCGAGCTGCTAATTGACTGCTCTGACCCAAGCTACGGCTCGTTGGTAACCGGCGTCGAATTTACAGTTAATGACTCAGCTATAACACCTTACTGGATTGACAATTTTGATGGCGTATTCCAAGAGGCAAGTGCTCCATATAAGTTAATTGCCTTGCGGCGTTCATTCAGATATAATTCGACTGCGGCGCTTCCAGGCTACGAGCCTCAATGGATAGCTAACATCGAATCCGAATATAACACCACGGAGTAAATTAGGAGGAATAAGTTAATGGTGATAAGAACTTCATTAAGGCCCCTTGGAAAAGTGGCCTCGAATTTAGTCCATCTTGAATGGTTCAATGGACTTACTTTGACTTACCCAGATGAACCACAGATGACAAGTGAATATAATGCCGACCATGCAGGACGGTCAATTTACAATCCTTATATGCAAATGTGGGAAGATACTTTGCGTGGCAGGTTCCTAAGCACTGGTCAAAATACATATAATTGTAGACATACTTATTACATATCTGGAGAACTAAATGAAGTATTGCCTGATGGGCTGGTTCAATTTAGAAACATGATTAGATTCAAAGGTTCTGGATTTACAGCTAATTCAAGTAATGACGAAGAAGCTATTGACAGTGCTGAAATGATAAGTAACTTTAATTATCTTGATGGTCAATTAACTTTTACTTCAAGCGAAAGTCCCGTAACTATTAAGGATGATACGCCAAAAATGTTTGGCCCTGTTTATGAACCGGCGCAAAAACATTGGTACGCATCTACTTATTATGCTGATTCAGGCTTAAACCAAATTAACTTGCGGACCGCCAGAGATTCTTCAAGTAACCCTGAGCAGTGGGTCTTAATGAAGAGGGCATACATAAGTGGCATTTCTGGGTTTAGCGGCAGTAGTCAAATTTACGGCCCATTTAGAAACAACGCGTCAATGTTGGGTGTTATTGCTAATAGACTTAAAGGAGCTCCCGGCCTAGAATCTAAATTAAGTGAAAACAACGGGCTTAAATCTGGTGGTCCTTATTCGACTGAAGGAAATTGGGTATCACAAGCAGCAGCAATTAAGTTATATCTGCATCGAGGAAGTGCGTCGAAATTTGGTGAAGCAACTCCATGGAGTTGCTCTTATCATTATGTTAATAGCTTATATGGGGCATTTTGTGTCATGGTTGATATGTTCTCATATAATCAAATGGCAAATTTTTATTCTGATTCATTTAGCTATGCTAAAGTATCTTGGTCTAGCCAGACTACCACGCAGAACATTGATGGCATCATGTCAACTAATCAGACTTTTTGGGACGCTACTAATGAGCAGGAAATCTCAATTTACTCCCCTTGGGCTATGAACGGCTCGACACCTTATGATAGGTTCTTAGCGGTGCTAAGAACTAACACCACCGATGCGCCACATACGTTGCTTAGCTTAAATTACAATTTTCAGCCTCAAGGAGGAAAGACCATACCAAACAACAGACTTAGCTTTACAAATACAGGCATAGCTATAGCGGACAATTATAATAAAGTTATGTCATTGCATTCAATGGCTAATTACCTACTTGTGCAGAGAGCGGATTACTCAATTAGGTTGATTCAATTTGTTGACGCTGGACTTCCAAGTCATAATGTATATAAGGAATTTAAGCCGATTTTTGACGGTTCAAGTAAATGGGCAGTTATTGGCTTCTTCCGCAATTATGTTTACTTCGTGCAAATTAACAACCCTAATGAGCGGATTAGCCGAAATATGGATGAGAACAAGATTGTCTTGAATTCGAAGATTTGCCGCGTTAGCATGTATAATTTAATGAAGAAAGATTAGGAGGATTAAAGATGATTAACACTATATGCTCAATTATCATTCTAACCTTATATGGGGCTTGCCTTAACCGGATTCGGGGCGGCCTTGAGCTACCTGGGTTAGGTGAGTTACCGCTTAATAAACTCTGGCAGTCACTCACGTATGGATTAACTATGGCGAATTTTGCCTCGAGCTACTGCCCAGAAGCCGTAAGCCCGCTTACCTATGCAGTACTTAATTGCCTTGCAATGTACCTAGGCCAGCAAATTTGCGGCTGGGGAACCTATATAGGTGAATTGACTACTGGGCAGCAAAGCTCGCGTGAAGAGTGCCCTGCTATAGATGAGTTAATTAAGAACATAAGTTCACCGAGGATTTACGGATTTTGCGGCTTGTGCCTCCGAGGCCTCGTTTGGACGTTCTTAATTGGCTTACCCTTATACTCCATACCCCTAATGCTGTCTGGGCTGTTAATGGGCCCAGCATACTTAATTGCCACTTTGATTTGCCAAGCGCTTAATTGTGCTTATGGTAAAAACGCTTGGAACTTAGGCGAGTGGGTCTGGGGCGGCTTACTTTGGTTCTGCATCGCATTAACTGCTATAGTGTAGCTGAAGTGGCAAGTTGACATTCCCTTTTATTATTGGTATAATTATTATGAGATAAGCTAATTAAGAAAGGAATTTACAATGCCAACAGACTTCGAAATAATGCCGTGCTTAGCTTTAATAGCAATTATCTTGCTGAGTACATTCGTGCCGTTTATCACCTCGTGGTTACTTAAGATGCAATGTAACAAGCGAGAGCTGGCTTTTAGGTTCATCTCAAGGAAGTGGATAATCACGGTAATTCCGTGCGCCACTGTTGTGTACCTAGTTACTTTACATGAGCCGAACATGGAAACTAAATTGATTGCCTATATCATAATTTGGGCCTCGTGCGTTTCTGGGCTCTTTCTGCTTGGTGAGCATATAAGTCAGGCGCTTTCTAAGCTATACTCAATTAAGTACAAAGACGTAAGCATCTCGTTTGATGCCGGCACCGACCACATTAAAATATCAGAAAAGGACAAGTGCGATGGGAAGCATTAAGCTCATAGGTGCTTTTTTGGCCCTGCTGCTAATTGGCTTGATGATGTCAATTTGGTATGCAGAACGCCGCGAAGCCGTTGGATATGCTAGGGCGAAAACTGAAGTTAATGAACTTATAAAAGTTAAGGAGCAAATAGATGATAAAATCACTCAAGCTTCTGTTGAAGTTAATAAGCGTTTTAATGAAATTAACAGCAGCAATAACAGTTGCGCTGATTATTATAGCAGCCCTGTGCCTGCTGAGTGCTTGCTCGACTGAGCGGGTAATTGTACAGAAAGTTCAATGCGCCCAACTGGTTCGCCCGTCAATTAAGACTAATGGCGATCTTGTTCAATGGACAGCTTTTCTAGAACGCGCCTATGGATTATGCAACGAGCGGCCAATTTTGAAGAAAGTTAATTAAGATGAAAGGAGATAATTAAATGTTTGGTATGACCGGATTAACCAGTAAGCTTTCTGGTTCTCATTCTAAAGAAAAGTCTAAGACGCAGGAAAGCTCGTATACTACGCAATTTAGGTCTGAGTTACTTGATGCTCTCAATGAAGCGGCCTTGGATAACCTTGATGCCTATAGCGACCTAATTAACACTGAAGACCCTAGAGCCACTGGAGCTTATGACACCTTGGGTCAACTTGCTGAAGGTGGCAATATTGATGTAGATGCTATTATGGCGGCTGCTAAGCAACAGTCAGATGAAGCCCTCGGCCAGAGCTATCAGGACTTAGCTAGGTCGGTCGGTGCTGCTGACAACTCACTTGTGCAGGCTTTCTATGACGAGGCCGTTACCAATGCCGCGACTCAATTAGCAGGTAAACGTGCTGAACTCGAGGCCCAAGCCGGCAACCAGCAACTTAATGCAAGTCAGGTGCTGCTTAACTCTCTGGCTCAGGATGAGTCAATTAGCTTGGAAGCACTAAACAGCCTGCTTAACGTCTTGAAAGGTGCTGAAACTAAGTCGCAAAGAACTAGTACCACTAGTAAAAGTGGCCACCAATTATCTGGTGGTATTGAGGGTCAGTTTGGCCCAAGGGGCCTTTTCTAATTTGAAGGAGATTAAGTTATGGCTGAAAATAATAGTAAATTAAATCCCTTGACGGAAGAGGCCTTGGTTAATTACATTGTTGAGCACGAGAAAGTTCCTTATTCGTGGAGTAGCTCCAAGCCGCAAAACACCTTTAAGGAACTTGATGCAGCACAGGCGCCCGTGGGCGCCGCTTTGGCCCAGGAGTACATTGACCAAGCCAACTCAATTAACAACACTCATCAAGAAGCACTTAATAGAGCCAAGCTCCAAGATGACATTGACACTAGTGAAACGGCCTTGCAGTTGCTTAACCGCAAAGATGAAATCCGCAAGGAGTATGACAACTCAATTAGCTCTAAAATTCCAGGGGCACTCAAGGTACTCTTGCCATTCTTGGGCGTCGGTGACATTGCATATCAGCAAGACCTTGCCAGAGTGGACAATCAACTTAACGAGTTAAGTAAGCAGAAAGAGCAGAAAGACCTCAATTACACGGCTCGTATGATGCTGGCCACTGGAGCTAACCCATTTGATGAGCAGCGGGCTGCAAATTTGCAGAAGCAGTTTATGGAACAAAGAGAGACAATTAGCTCTAGTGTTTCAACACCTAATACAGCTGACCTTTTAACTGATGTCTATAGGGCTAGGCAGAAAGCTATTGGCAGAGGAAGTGGTGGTGGAGGAACTAAAGTAGCTGAAGCTTGGCAACCACACTACAACATTTACAATGATTCTAATAGACAGCGGATTGACTTGGCAAGTCAATTTAACGGTGGCGAATACGCAACGCAACCTAAGTTTGTGGCCGCTAAAGCTGCCGCTAATGCTGGTGAAGAAGCCCTTAAAGTTGGTGACCCTGTGGTACTTAAAGAAAGCTGGACAGTAGCTAATAAAGAAGCTGATGAAGGCTTTAAGGAAATTAGAAACAACCTAAGTAAAGCAGGCCAAAGATTGTTTGATGCGGCAATTAACGGTAATGGCGTATTAAATCAGCAGAATAAACCCATAGCTTCTGATTACTTCCTTGAAACCGCAAATGAATCTGTGCCTTTTGAAGAATCCGCTTCACTTGAGGGCCGAATTTTACGTGATGCTAGATTAAGTTATCAAGGTAGAGTCATATCTGAATTTAATAAGCTACCGGATAATGTACGTAGCACAGTCGCTGATGTGTTTGCTCAGCAGAATAAAAGAGCATTTAACAGCGAAAGTCCCACTGATGTTCTTATGGCAGATATGCTAATTAGAAATAATGCGGGCGGTTTTTCTAAGGATATACAGAACGCCTATCTCAACCAGATTAACTTCGACAAAATTTATGAAGAGTCTGTGAATGCGGCTTCGAGCAAGAATAAATTTACTGAGGGTATTGAACAGGAGTTCGTTGACTTTACGATAAATCGCCTCGGTGAAGTAGCCGAAAAAGGACGCCCCGATTTGGGGAGGTTACTTAATGGTGTCAGCTTATATAAGCAAGAGGCAATTAACAGGGGACTAAAAAATCCGCTTACGGACCTTCAAGCCCTAAAGCTCTTAGCCGATAAGTATGTTAAATCCAAGATAATCACGCCGCAAACTTATGCTATAGTTAATGAAGCGTTGGAATCTCCTGAAGTTACCAATATGTTTATTGACTCTAAGCAAAAGCAATACGTTTGGGGTAGCTATGGGATTAAAAGTCTGACTGCTGTCAATGACCTTCCAACTATGGCAAGTAATATCAACCAATTCCGCAATAGACAAATTGCGTCTATTAGGAACATTAACAATAGGAGTACATCTAATGGCAAACGTGAATGAAGCTCTGCCACCTGAAATAGAAGAGTTGCTTGAGCTGCAATTTGTCAAAGAAGAGATAATTGACGATGCGATGCCCAAGCAACAGCGGGACGCTAAGCAGGTTGGTGAAGTTAATGAAGCCCAATTTCAGGCCGAGCAGCAAGCAGCTATTGAAGACTTACTTGTGAATTACGAGTCAACCTCTGATGGCTTGGCTCAAACTGTTATGCCTGATGAAGTTGAAATGGACGAGCTGCTAGCACCGGTCATTGATGCTAAAGTTCAGGAAGATATTATTAAAAGTGAGCAAGCTACACAGGCTAGTGCAAAAGAACCCGAGGGCGGCTTTATGGATAAGTTAATTAAGGGCGCTGGCTCTTTAGTTGATGCAATTAGCTTGCCGACTCAATTAGCAGCTAAAGCTGGAAAAGCAGTTGGAGAAGCTGTTGTTGATGCAACTAAAGCAACTTACTCTGTCGGTGAAGGCCTTGGTGAAACTGTCGCTGGTGTAAAGGTGGCAACTGAAAATATGAGCGCAATTGAAACTACTAAGTCAATTGCCGGAATTGGCTACTTAGCGGCCCTGAACATTCCTAAAGCAACGGCAAATATTGGGGACTTCTTAATTAACTCTGCCCGCAGAGCTGCCGGCGCATCAGGCGATTTCCACGGACTTCGCAGCATAGTTGACCAAGCTTATGACTTAATCGGACTTAATGGCCGCGATGATGCTGAGAGTTACGCAGCTATAACCGAGGCAATTACCGGTCAGGCTGACGAGGCCAACGAAGCCCAACTTTTCGCCGGGCGGTTCCTTGGGAACCTTGCGTCAATTGGAGGCGCAATGGGAATTACCAATCGAGCTATGGGCATCAAAGCAGGTTGGTATGGGAATAAGAGCCAGTGGGCCGCTTATGAGAAAGCCAGTTCATTAGCTTCTATCGGTATTAAGCCTATTGGTGAGGTGGCGACTCAATTAGCTATCCCACTTAGCCGCAATGTTGCCCAAGCCGCAACCAGAGCTGGAGTTGGTGAACTTGCATTCTTAGGTGCTTCTTATGAAGACTCTTATGGCAAAGCAGTTGATGAATACTTGAATGTATATAAGGAGTCGCCTAAGTGGTCTTGGGGATTGCTGCTTGGTGGAACCGCTTTTGAGTCCATAGCTACAATGCGGCAAGCCAAAAACACAATTAATCAACTTACTCGCCAGGCTAACTCAGTATTCAAGCAGCGCGCTTCAATTAAGCCAACCACAAATTTCGCCTTCGGGGAACAGGTTTCTAATAACTCGGTTGCTTTTGTTGCAGCTAAGGAATCGGGTAAGCAGCTGGCTCAAGTTGAGCAGGCTATTACAGCTGACCTTTCTAATTTACTTGCTGAGGGCAAAATCGACACGAAGCTGTTTTCTGATGCCAAGGCCGAATTGACTCAGATGAAGTCAATGAATGACCAGATGAGTAAGCAGTTACTTGGGAAGCTGGCTAAAAATCCGCGCGAAGCTTTGGTGCTGAGTAACTTAGCTGACCAAAATCCAATGCTCTTAGCTGCTACTGATAGCATTAAGGAATATAAGACTTTGCTGAAAAATGAACCTGCTAAGCAGGGCCAAAATTTGAAGTCAATTAGCTTGAACCAAGTTAATAAACTTGCTAAGAAAAATCCGCAGAAGAGTTACTTTGTAGTTCATGAAGATGGCACTGTTACTCCGGCCGCGCAAATCAAGCCAAGGTTCATTGACTACGCCAAGAAAAGCGATTTCACGAGAGATGCTTCTGGTTTCTTGCAATATCGTGTTGGCAAGAAAGGTTTGCTTAACACACTGACTGTTGACCCTCGAGTAACTGCTCCGACTTTCGATACCGCTGAAGCTTATGCTTACTTAATTAAGGCTAATGCGGAGAAGCTGGGTAAGGTGAATAAAGAAGGTTTGCTTGTGAATAAGAAGATAATTGAAGCAATGGATAAAATGGCGCCCGAAAATCCGTGGGTCGCTAATGCACTTGCGCAGTTAATTGAGGCCCAGCCGCAAATTGCCTCTAAGATGGTTTTGGCCACCCCGAAGTCTTACCTGACTATGGCGGATAGATTTACTAAGCACTACCTTTTGCATAAATTAGACCTGGGTCTGGCTGACGACTTAGTTGCCGAGGTGCAAAAATTCGGCTATGAAGTTACTGACCAGTCCAAGTTTGTGAGCCGGCTTTTTAAGGGACAGCTTAATCGAGATGTTAAGTCAAGCGGCCTCAGAGATGCTGGCTGGAACAAGCTTGACTTAACCCCACAGGATAAGTTGGTCATTGAGGTTGACTCAGCTAAACTTAATGAGTATGAGCAGATGCTTAATGCTCGAGCCATCTCTGAAGCTAATGCCGCGAATTTCAGCCAGCAGTTAATTGACATCGGTCAAGGAAATCCGGCCCTGAAAGGCCTCGCGGATATGTTCACGAAGAATCCTCTTGTTGACCAAGTTCGGCAAGTTGATGACATTGTAGGAAGCCATTTACCTCGAGCACTGGGTAATCTGTTCAGTAAAATGTATAACTACATAGGTGATACTACGATGGCGGCCGTCAATCGGCTTACAGAGTTAAGTAACAACTCTATGTACAAGTATCTTACTGACCGACTGCAACCGCTAAAGCAAGTTGGTGAGAAGCTCGGCGAAGTTGAGAAAGTGCAACTTAATAAGTTTGCCAAGTTAACTAAGATGGGCTTCGAAATCGGTGATGACTTTACCCTGATGACTACAGTTAAGCGAGTTGGAGAAGAAGAAGTCGAGATGCTTACCACGAGAAACGCAATTGCCATTGACCGTGCTGAGCGGCTCGGGCTTCTCACGCCTGACCAAGCTAATCGCTACCGCAACCTTGAAATAACCGACTTGCCGGACTTAGCTAACATAGCAGAGGGCAAAACATTGGAGCTGGGTGAATCTACTCAAGAGTTTCTTAACTTGTATAAGTCAATTAACAATGAGCTGTACAGCGGCCGCAAGAAGATTGTTAGGGCATTTGGAGGCAATGCACAGTATACGCAACCTTTCCACATTGCCAACAAATTGGGCTCTGAAGTTAATTTCATCTATGATGGTGACCAGTTAATTAGCACCGTAACCGCAAATTCGGCCAAGGAGCTGAAAGCGGTCACCGCTAAGGAACTTGAACTTCTCAATCAGTACTCGCCTATGTGGGCCGGCAAGGGTTCTAAGCTGCAGGTGAAATCTCGGGCCGACGTTCAGCGCGACCACTTAATTGACCCCGATGAAGAGTGGCTCGGTTGGGTTAATGCCTCTGGTGAGTACAGCAAGTTGAAGTATAACAGCGGGCGCTTGGACAGGACGTCAATTGGCTTGGCCTTTGAATACGACCCGGACATTGCCTCGACTTTGTACAATGACTTAATTAAGCGCGGCCAAGGTTTGGGCAAGATGTACCAAGGGGCGTTCTTCAACCGAGAAGCACAGTACGCCAAGATGCTTGGCGAGAATGCTGGCACCTCTCCTGAGGTTCGGACGACGATTCACGAGTACATTAACTTACTGAACGGCCGCTCCGTGAATACCTCGCCGACTGTGCAGAAGTTCAATGAAGTTGTGGATAGCTTCTACAGCTCAATGTGCGATTTGCATTCAAGTAAGTTGAATGACCAAATTGCCAAGGACTTGAAAATTGCAGACGAGCAGAAGCTGATGAGCAATGTAATTGGGAAGCTGCCAAAAGCTAATGCCCTCGGGGTTACGCATAAACTTCAGCAACTCATAAACTGGAGCTTGCTTCGCTTTGGGCGCATGAGCCAGGCGGTACTTAATGTACTTGGTGTTATACCGATGAGCCACTTTGCTACCATGTCGCTTAACCCGACTAAGTGGGAAGACGCCTCTAGCTATGCTGCTCGAGTCGGCTTCTACGGGCGCGAAGTTGATATGACTCAGCGTTGGGGCACTGTTGATTGGCTTGGTGCTTTCTTCGAGTCAATGAAGAAACAGTTTACAAAGAAAGGCAAGGTGATTCTCCAGATGGCCGAGAAGCAAGGGTATGTTAGCCGAGATGCTAATATGCTTCGCGACATTGTCTTCGAGCCGACTAAAGTAGCCTATGATTCTGGGCTGTTTAAGCAGGCATTGAAGTTAATTAACAAGGGTGCTACAGCGGCGGCCGACCAGACAGAAGAGTTAAGTAGGTCTTTCAGCTTCCTTATGGGCTATGAACTTGCTGGACGTGCCGGCTTGAAAACTCAGCAAATGAGATTCATCTTTGCTAAGCAGTTCTCTGATAACGTCGTGGGTAATTACAGCGTGCTGAATAAACCTAATGTATACAGAGGTGCTGTTCCTGCACTGCTTGGGACCTTTAAGACATACAAGCTCAATGTAATGCAGCAGTTACTTGACGCCTACTCTTTGGGAAACGCCTCAGTGCTTAAAGCCTTTGGGACGCAATACTTGACTTTCGGACTTAATTCACTGCCCTTTAGTCAAGTAATGCAGAATGTGATTTTCCCCGTGGAGGGCGAAGAGGATACATATAGTTACTTGAGAAATGCCTTGGGAAGCGACTCCGCTGCTCGGGCCGCAATGTACACCCTGGGCTCACTTGTCGATACTGACCTAAGTAGCCGTGGTGATATCGACCCTGTTACTGGAGGCTTCTTGCCAATTAACGGCTCATTCACATTGCAGGACATTAGCCCTGTTGTGTCAATGCTGGATGATTCTGTTAATTTGGTTAAGGATATGTATGGGGCAATGAAGAGCGAAGTTGGCCTGAGCGCCCATCGGCTTCAAGAGTTAATTAGCCAGTATTCACCGGTGTCGTCAATTAGGGCTTTTGCTAAATTAGGCAACCAGATGTATGATGAGAACGGGAATGAGTTTACTTACTCAGTTGACCGTAATGGTAATATCCAGAGGATTAACAGCCTAGTTACTGCACTTGGTTTCAACTCGATTGAGCAAGCAGAAAATTGGCGCCTCGAATCCCGAATGCGGGCTAGAGATGCAATTAATCAAGAAAAACTTAATGACCTTCGAAAAGCATTTAAGGCTGGCTTTAGGTTCTTGCGGTCAGGTAACGTGCAAATTGATACCGACTTAATTACCCAAGCATTCGAGGGCTACATTAAGTCTGGTGGCTCACTTGACGCCTTCATACCTTGGGCACAGGCGCAGTATAATGCTGCTACTATGACTAAGGTTGATAGGCAGATTGAGTTACTTGGGTCGCAAGACAGCATCGCAGCGTTTAATGACTTGCAGAAGTTAATGAGTGCTTCTTCCTATGAAGCCTACAGGGACTTGTTCGAGCCGATTGAGGACTAGTGCCTAGTGCCTAGTGCCTAGTGCCTTACGGCACAAATAAAGAGATTAAATTGAAAGGAGGATAAACTAAATTAGAGTATAAAAATAGGGTGGAATCTTAATTGATTCCACCCTTTCTTTTTGCTCACTTAACTTCCTGTTTAGCGGGTAGATTAAAGTAACTTGGTTCTCGAAAAGCGGCCGCTCGGAGATTCGGGTGAATCTTCTCACCTTTGAAGTGGTAATCTGCTTCATCGAGATAATTAGCTGTTACTTCACCCCTTAGCACATAATTCGAGATGATGCGCAAAGCCCGAGGAACTTGTGTGGCCCATTTTGAGTCTGCTAGTTCATTGAGCATTTTAAGTGCATTAACATCTGTCATCATTTCTTGAAACTTGAGGGCTGCCGCTCGAAAGTTAACGAACTTCGAAAATCCATAATGCCCCAAGTTGAATATCAAGTAGCCAAAGACTGGCCTGATGACCTTGCTCATGTACTCAGGCTGCGTTTCTGCCAAGTTAATTGACTTCACAATATCATTAGCGGCCCAGCAAACGAGCTGCTCTCGGTCAAGCTGCAAGCCTTTTTCAAGCCGCAATTTGTCTTCAGATGTTAATTTATGCCCCAACCCAATGGTCTGGTTTCCAGTGGTATCTGTATACAGAATGTCCGACCAGCCCTCAATTAAGTAGTACAAGTAAATTATGCCCTGCGAAATTTTTAGCTCCGGCCAGTGGGCTTGGATTCGTTTAGTTATGACGCTTATAATTAAACGCCGCTTATCTATTCCCATAGTTAATTGCCTTTCCTAAGTTCATTGAAGATTCATTGAAGATTTGGCTGTCGAGTAGAAGCGCACATTGTTAGCACCAACCCAAGTAAATACTTTTTTCTCATTGACGAAGCCTTGCAAAATGGCACTGAAGTCAGCGTCCCGCATATCCTTAGCTGCTAGGCGACTAAGTTCTGTATAGGTAATTGGGGCCTCTGACTGCCTGATGTAATCAAGCAGCTTTTGCTTAGCCTCGCTCAATTTACTCAAACCATATTCACCAAGTGCTTCTGGCATTAAAGCCTCCGTTGTGCTCAAAATCTCATCGGCATCTTCATAGATTTCTTTTGTTAATGTAGTGCTGTTTGATAAGATGGCGATTGACATTGCCGTCTTAATTAAGTGTATATGTCGCCGCGCGTTGTAATACGTGAAGCGGAAATCTTTGACTTGCTTATTTAACATATAGAGGTTATCTAAAAATTCTGCTGCTTCTGGTGTTTCATCAAATTTCGTGTTGTGGTATACAAACTCAATGTTCTTGAAGGCGTCAATTAACTCTGGCATTTTATCGGGCGTGAAAAATCTTGGGCGTGGAATCTGTTTTTCCTTAGAACCATATACGAATATGCACCTACTTACGAAGCCCTGCTCCATTTGCTCGGGCGGCAAAATTTTGGCCAGAGTTGCTGGAGTTATAGCTGATAAGATGTTAATTAAGGGTTCTTTAATTTCTATTCCTTGCCTATTGTAATCTGAACCGTCCCACAAGTGGCTCAGTGTTGTAAATAACTTAAACGAGCCGGTTCCTGCAAAGGTACTAAATTCACTATTTAATATCAATGGAGTGCTGAAATTCTTGCTTCTTACTTTACATTCTATGTTACTTGTGTCTGAATTTAACAGGTCGCTTATTTCATCTTCTGGTACTATGTGCTCATACTTAAGTAACTTCTTTTCGAGGCGCTTCTGCTGAACATTAGTGATGCCGGCCATAAATTGAACCAAGCCGTTACTTCCGGCCTCAAGTTCATTAGGGGCTAAAGTAACATAGCTGGGAATTAGCGGTTTTATTGTGTTTATCACCGTTGACTTCCTGACTCCTGCGTTGCCAACTAAGAGTATCATCTGATTGGGCCAAATTGTAGTATCACCTAATTGAAAGGATACTTCGCGGGCCGCGCAAGCAGATGCTATCCCAAGTAAGCTCCATACAAGGAAAAGCTCAGGAGCTTCTGTATGTTGATTGAGTTCAATGAAGCGCTTAATTAACTTGTTGTGTATGCGCATCTTAATGATATTCCTTTCTTAATGGAGGGCGAACCTCGAAGGCCGCCCTCGCACTTTACCGTACATTAACTTTAAGAGTTAAGCAGCTTCCGGTTTAAACGCTACCAACTCAGCAGCCAGCAGCTTAGCTACGTGCGGCGGAATCTGGCACAGTTCAGGGGCGATAGTCTGGCTATCGTAAGTGCCGTCGCCAATCGACTCAAGCAACTTAACGAGGCCATCATAGTCGGAAGCCCACATCGGAGCTGTAGTCTTAATTACTTCTGCCATCTTAATTTCCTTTCTTATGTTAATTGAGTTAAAACAAATGTACCGGCTTGGTGGTACCATTACATAATAATTCATTTTGTTTAATTTGTCAAGTCAGTGTGCTTTTCTAAAAGTTCCTTAATTGCCTCGTCCAAATATTCGCGCTCCATTATCCAATCGTGGCAAATAATAGTGGTTCTGTGGATAGCTTTTATTTCCTCTGTGTATTCATAGAAGTCCATTAAGATGACCGCTGGTGTTTGATTATCTTCCTCTGAGTAGTAACTTATGCTACCACGTAAACCTCGCTGGCTAATGTACTGGCACATTTTAAGCATATCATCAGCACTGGCAAACCAGGCCGAATTTTTCCATCCACTCTTTCTGAAGTTTGTAGAAGTCAAGTAAGCTTGGCACTTCATCATCTGTAAATATTCGCTTTACTTCATATTCAGTGTTTGGTATTCCGAAAGTTAATTCGACTGCGTCAAATATATCACCGCTAATAGCCCTGGTTTGCCAGACTGGCTTTTTGCCATACTGACTAATTAACTTCAATGAGTTAATTTCCCCTCCGAACAAATTCGGATACTTGAGTAATGTGCTGATACAATCATCTAATCTTTCTTGTAATACATTTGTCATTTTATAAAGTCCTTTCTTCTAGAGTGTGTAATTTATTCAGGTCGAAATTTTCGAAGTCGCCTAACTTGTATGGGCTCATTAGCCGCTTTGACCAAAAGCGGCCTACTTCACATTCAACAGGTACATGAAACTGGTGGCCATTGTAGTTAATTGGTGCCATCATCTGCTTCATGATTGCGTCAAGGAGTTGAAGCTTATCCTCGCGGATAAAGAAGACAATGGAGTCATGCACCTGAACCACAGGTATGAAGTCGCTGGCATTCAGAGCTTCTTTCATTAACTTCCCATATTCAGGATACTCCATTGAGTCGAATTCCTGCGAGCGGCCCTCGAAGTAAGTGTTGACTAAGAAGCGGTTCATTAAGCCAGCTGTTCCGCCCTGCCCTTTGTAAGCCGCAATTTGCCGTAAGACTCCATCGACTTTCTCTTTATCCATCTTAATTGGGAACCACGTGGTAAATCCGAAGGCTGTTGAGATAAGGCCTTGATTCGTCGTTTGCTCGCCGTAGAGGGTGTAGTGCCAGTGAAGTAACTTAGGATACTGCGCCCTGTATCTGTGAAGCGCAATTTCGCATAACTTAATGAAGTCTTTTGTTAATTTGGGCTTCGGCAGACCGAGCCGCTCGGCCATCTGCTGGAGTCCCGTTGTGCCGATTTCAGTTAGCAGTCGTGCGTACATAGTCCTAGCTGTCATGAAATAGTTGCCGCCGTGGCTAATTGGCTTCACAAGTTTTCGTGCGCTGTGCTTATCTCCTTTGTGCGCCAGCACCTCTTCGTAGGGGATTCCGAACACCTGACTTGCGTGAACTGCGTGCGTATCTCGGTCATCAGTAACTACCTGAAACATCTTCTCGTCTGTTGAAGCAGCTACGAAGTAGGTATCTGCTTGACTGTAGTCGATGTCGGCAATTAAGTAGCCTTGCGGCGCAACAAAAGCTTCTCGAATTTCGGCCGTGATGTTCTGTAAGTTGCGGCCCTTATTGAAGTCCGTTGCCTTGGCGTTGGCTCTCGAGGTAATTGTGCCGGTGGCGTTAAGCTTGCAGCCGATTGAACTGATGTTAAGCAGCTTCCCAAAGTCGCTTACGAACTTATTGTTCTCTTGGTATTCCTTGAGCTTGTTTGCAAACCACTCAATTAACGGGTGCTGCTTGGCCAGCTGACTTAATGTGTCGGCGTCCGTGCTCAGAGCCCCGCCTACTGGTGTAGCTTTAAGTAAGTCATAAAAGATTTTCCGCTTAGTTGCCACGCTGTTGATGTTGAAGTTAGGCAAAGCGTCAGCGAAGATATATTCGAAGAGCGCTTTTACCTTATTGGACTTAATTGACTTCCCCTGAATAATCTGGGTTAAGTGCTCGCGGTCGACAGGGAAGCTGTGGAATTGCATTTCCATGTAAATTAAGTTCAAGAGGTGAATCTGGCCGTAGTTTCGGGGCGCCCACTTGTAGTGGAAGTTAATTAACTGCAACATATAAAATAAGTTAGTTAGCGTCTGGAATGAATCGAGGGCACAGTAGCGTAGGTAGCGCTTGTATCCATCAACTGTATGTGGCATTCTGCTTTCCTTAACATCAAGGTCATCTTCCTCACCTCCTCGAATCTCCTCTTTCCAATACTTGTACATTGGGTTGACCGAGCTGCTTACGTGCCATAGAGCTTTTCGGCTTAGGGAGTGCATTGAGTAGAAGAGATACTGAGTGTCCCACCTATAAGCCCAAGCTGGGCAGCTGTACTTAATTAGATACGAATTGTCATAGGTGCCATTGTGGAAAACGAACCTAATAGCGGTATTGCTGTGTAGCTGCTTAATTAGTGCAAGTTTCTCAAGGTACACCTGAATGTTGGATTCGCCGAGGCGGTTTCCGGAAGCATATTCAATTAGGTCGACACAGAAGCTCAGAGGGGCTTGAGGCTTTGCTAAATTGATTATGGTGTATGAGATGCAAGTGATAAGTGAGTTGCTGGTTTCAATGTCGCAGCCAATTAGCCACATACAGTTTGCTGAACTATTTGTAAGCCACTCAACGAAGGTGCGAAGTTCTGGCGTGCTGTAAATTGGCTTGTAGATGAAATTGAATTGCGGCAATAAGTGGTAGTTAAGTAACATAGCCTTTTCGCAGATGTGCTCATAATGAATGCGGCTAGCTGGGTTGAAGAAGCTACTTATCTCTTTGCAACTCAAGTAGATAACGAAGCTATTTTCGGCCTCGAGTGAAGTAACTTCCCCTTGGCAGAAGTGCGGCTTCTTGTGGTTGCTGGCATACTTAATGTCGTCTGTTATAAAGATGGTTTCCTTGAGGCCTAAAAGTGCCTCTTTGTTAATGAACTTGGTAACCTGATTAGTACCAGTTAAGATTTTGACAGCAGGTTTTGGGAGGCCGAATTTTGCAGCTGAGTTAATTAGCATCTGCCCCAGCATCCGGTTAGCTGAATCGTGTGAGCTGATATTTAAGATAATCATCTTGCCTTATCCAATTATACGGTTGGAGTTAAGTGGGTGGGACGAAGCCCACCCACCTGATTTGTTTTGTGAAATGCTTAAAGGCTTTATAGCTGTTAAGCTTTCGGTTTGAACTCAGTCCAGTCAATCTGGTTTCTGGTTACGCCATCTTTACCATTCTGCTCGAAGACCTTGTGCCAAGTAACCTGGCCGATTGCCGAGTTAATTAAGTCCATCAAAGTTCCTTGAGTGTCTTTGTTGGCCCCAGAGTTCAGGATAGCATATTTTACTTTACCCAAACTTTCGGCAATGTCTTCAGGAGTCTGGTTGAAGATAGGCAGGCTGTAAACCATTTTCTTGCCAATTATCTTGGAGATGTCCATTGAGCTGCTAACATCGGCGGCGTCCTCAATTACGAAGAAAAAGACAATTCTGCTGGTTTCGTTGTCAACCTGCTTAACTTCTTCCAACTTGAGTGCGTAGGTACCCTTCGGCCACACAAAGTTAGTGGATACTTCCTTAACTTCATTAGAGTTGACGTCCAAGAAATTGATTTCATTGCTCATAGTAAATTCCTTTCTTTACTTATAGGTTAATGTTAATATTAATGTTATTTGAGGTGCACTTAATACAGTGCCTAGTGCGGGGCTCACAGGAGCCCCTTAATTTACAAGGTTAATTTGTTCGAAGTCAATGCAATCACTGAACTCGACGTTGGCTCTGGGGTTTCAGACTCAATTAACTTGATGTCATGAATCGGGGCTTCGTTGAGTCGGTGGTTGTACTTCTGGAGGATTATGCTAGGAGTTAATTCACTCGACTGGTAAATTTTGGGCTCGAGCTGCCGCCCTCCGATGCCGCAAACTTCTGAAGTTGCTTGAGCTGAAACATAATACTTGCCGGCCCTTGAGTAGAAGTATAAGCATTCGTCGAAGTACTTACTTAGTGCTTCTGATGCATTGATGGTAGTTGACAGCGGGTAAATTTTTCGCTCAATTACCTCACCAGCCTTATTCTTCCGCTCAACTGTCTTAGTGTGCGAAATCACGAAGACCGAGGCCGCTAAGTTGCTTAGCCTGTCAAGGAACTCAAAGAACTCCGTTGAGAGTACCCCGTAGTACTGCTGTACTTGACCGTTGTAGAGCTTATCCTTGTCAAAGCTACCCATTACATACAGCTGTTTCTCCCTTAACTTGTTGAACATACTTTCCGCGAAGCTGGTAAGCGAGTCGAGGATTATTATTGTATGTTCATCTATGCGGCTTGCGTGGATACAAGTAAATTGACTTCGGTTCTTGAGCAGCCGCGCATCGCTGACCACTTCTCCAGTATCTTGGTTGTAGTAGAAGTCACACTTACTTATCAGCGCATTGACAAATGGTAAGATTGTGATGTGCTGCTCATCTCTTAATTGAAAGTAGTCGACTTTATCAAGATACTTGAACTTGGCCGCTTGGTTAAAGATGATGTTCATTGACTTATCGCAGTCAATGTAGATGATGTGATAACCTTTGTCAATTAGGTTGAACACATCAGTAACAAAAGTTGTTTTACCGGTCTTGCCCTCGCCAAAGCAAAGGACTTTTATGACTGGTTTCTTATTAAGATATTCACTCAATTTCATTTTAACTCACTTCGTTTGTTAAATTAATCCAAGGTACTTACGTATCGCTCTATTGTGGCAAAGCCACTTCTTTGTTATACTCCAAGTACCTTATATATCTTCTTGGTACTATAAGCTTTCCTTGGGTCTTCGGCTTGTTGAAGAGTTAATTGACACTCCGCACCTGATTGACACCATTCGAAAAATGGGCATCGAGTTCCATAACTGACACAATTACCGCTTTTGTAATAGGCCGCTGTGCTTAGGCCATTCGACTCAATTAACCTTACAACCTGCCGCAGCCCATTCATCAGGTTGTCAACGCACTCTGGGGTCTTACTTAGGAATAGTGGGTTAATTGCATACTCAGTTCCTTTGAACCTGCAGATTAGGTAAAGGACTTTGATGCTGGAGATAAGCGAGGTTGATTCCTGCTGGTCAAACCCAAGTAAGTTCAATATGTTAGTTACATATTCAACAGTTTGCGGGCTCAGGGCATACTTACTTAACTCCTCTTCTTCAGAGCTGGTAGTTGACGAAGTCTTAATGTCGCAGACTACGATTTCGCCGGTTGAGCGGTCAATGAAGACCGCGTCTATAAAACCGATATAATTGACTTTATCTAATGTAACTTTTCTAGGGGCTGGTACCACATTGTCCCTGCGTTCGCTGGTGTGCGCAATTAAGTATGTTGTGTCAACCTTGAACTCAATGGCCGGTTTCTCGTTGATGTAAAGTAAGTCGTAGTTGCTGCTCTCGAACCAATTAACAAGCTCCCTCAAAATGCGGTATGCTGTGAGGAAGTGATAATTGCCCTGCATCGCTTTCTTCAACTTAATTGGGTACTTCAACATAAGCACCTTGATTGCTCCATCAAAGTTCCTTGTGATGAGGTAGAACTGGAATGCTTCGTGGACAGCGGTGCCAATTAGCGAGGCTGCCGAGCTGCGGCGTGGTACTTCGAAGTTACTACACTTACTTAGGACAAAGCGCATCGGGCAGCTCCCGAAGCTGCCTAAGGAAGAGTAGCTAATTGAGATAGCATTTCTGCTCGCTTCGCTCGCTTTGCTTTCGCTCGCATTACTTTCATTTGCGTTGCTCATTCAGATGCCTCCATTACTTCAAGACAATTAAGACAGATAGTCTTAGCCGGCCCGAATTCTTCCTGCGGTTTCAATTCGCCGCAAATGCAGCACTTGACCCAACGAACTCTTGGAGTTAATGAGAACTTGATTACATGATTCTCCTTAATGAGCTGCAAGCGTGCATACTTCAGGGGCGTTTTTCTGACTGCTCGATTAAGTTCAATTCTAAATTGACGCTCGACCTTGGGCTGGGCCTCCGGAGCCTCGGGCCAAATTGCGGGGTCAATTAAGCAGGTACAGTTAATTGCCACGAAGCCATCAGCATCGGCCTCGTTGACTGCTATAAGAAGCTTGTGTTCCAGGGTGGCAAATGAGCCATTGATGTTAATTACCTTGTTGCACCATCTCCAACATTTGCGGCGCTGTGTGCCAACTGCTGTTGCTTTATTGTACTCTGCTAGTTGACTCTTCTCTTTAATTAAGACCGTTTCTTCCTTTGAAGCTTGCTTAACTTCGACTGGCATAATTAACATGGAGAGCAAGAAAGCGGCCTCGCGGTAATCAATAGCTTTGATTCGCCAGCCAACGGAGTTGCTTAGATGCTTATTGATAAATTGCTTTATCATCTCAATTGTGCTAAGAGCATAATAGTGGCTTAGAGCTACTTCTACGTAAAGGCGCTGGGCGCTTGAGGCGCCAATTAGGTGGTGCTCAATTACCGGAATCAGCGTGGCGCCGCAATACTCCATTAAGTTGTTTTCTCCCACCGCACTTAGCTTGAGAGTCTTATTCAAATTGGTACCCTGGTTAGATGTCAAGTTCATTGTCTAAATCCTCCAAAAATGCAAGTTGCTTAGCTTTGTTGCTCCGTTTTTCGGCCGCTTTTTCTTTACGCGCTGAACTAACTGCTGACTTCGTGGCGTACAAGCGGTCGAATGAGTTAATTAAGATGCGCATATCCTTAGGTTGAACGCAGTTCAGAACCTCGGGATTCTCCTGAAGCCGCTCCATTATAGCACTCACTGAGGTGTCTATTTGCTTCAAGTCGATTGACTCTTCTATCTTACTGAGCTCATTGTGAACTAAAGTAAGGAGCTCGCTTTGCTCGCTGTTAAGTTGCAAGGCTGCGTCGGCCGCTTCCTTGGAATATAGGTCAATTAAGTCAGCCAGTGGCGGCATCGCCTCAATGCGGTCCATATAGTCAATCGAGTCTTCAAAGTTGGCCAGCGCCGTGAGGTCGGTTGACCACACTTGAGCTGATTGAACTGCGTTGATAGGTGCATTCAATAAATTGACTTCTTCCTTCGGAGCCTTCGGCTCTTTTAATGCTGTGTTAGGCACCGCAGGGCCGCCAGCTGGCAGTGTGTTAAGTAATTCGTTTAAGCTAATCATTTCCGTTTGTTTCCTCTATATAAAGGTTGATTATTCCGTTGTTATTATACATCAAGTCAAAGTATAAGTAAACAAAATCTTTGACTGAATGAAGTTCCTGGCGCGATATAAGTCCATTGCGGCTGAATGTTATAACTATCTTAAAGGGCTGCTCTTGGCGACGCTCAATTAACTTGATATGTCGCTTAACCTCTTTTAACTTAATTGGCATTAGCTGAGCCCTCCGGGGTGGCTTCGCCACTTGTGCCCTCAATGGTCTGCTCAACCCAATTAACTTTAATTTTCCAATCAGGAAAGAAGCAAAGGTGGTCAACATAATGTTGTTGCGCGAGGCACTCGTGAATGTAGCGGCTAAGTTGGCATCGAGTTACCTTGAGTTTCTTCGAGGCAATTAAGTTGTAGACAACTTTGTGGCGCCGCTGTTTCAGATATGCGTCAATTATCTTGATGTTCCCAAAGCAGATTTCGGCGGTGCGCTTACAGCGAAAGTCAATTAACTCTTTCACCGGAATCAGCTTGAGCATTCCTTGAGTCCAGCGTCCTGGGTACCTACTGAAGCAAAAGCCATCTGGGTGCTGGCTGAAGCGAGTGATTTCATTGAGTTTCATAAGTTCATTGAGTGCCTTAGTGAAATCGCCCATTGAAGCATAGACACGAAATGCCAGCTTGGCTTTCCTGTATGCTTTAACTTCTTCGGCGAGCCTGACGGCACTTGGGGCGGCTTTCCGCTGGGTGAACTTACTTGACCGTTTTTGCGGCTTGGAATATCTTGTTATTGTTGTCATCTTAATTGTCCTTTCAGCACGTTTGTGAATTGAGTGAATTGTTACTGGTGTTGTGTTGTTGAAGTTACTTGCTATGCGCTAGCATCGCTATTCGTAACCACTTGCCTTAGCTTCAGCTATGTAAGTCTTGCTGGTGATTACCGGTTTAATTAGGTTGCCATCTCGATTAACATGTTCGCACTTAATTAAGAGGTCAACCCGAAAGCCGGCTTCGAGCTTACTGCGCATTAAGTCGTCTATTCCAGAGCCGAGGATTACACGCTTTGAAGGCAATGTAGTCCCATCTGGTAGCACGGTTTCGGCAGTGCAACAAGTTACTTGAGTTATGATTCGGCCCCTCGTTGTGTAGTTGTAGGTGAATGAAGTTACTTGAGCTGGAATGAACACAGGGAACTTCAGGGCGACAACTCGGCTGGTACGCTTGCTTGGGATGAAGGAGCTACTTGAGTCATAAAAGACAAAGCCCTCCCAGTGGCGCTGGCGCAAGACAGAACGCAAGGTGGTTTCGCTGTATTCTAACATAATTAAGTCCACAGTCCCAAGCGGGCTCGCTGCTTGCTGCTCGAAGCTCATGCCCGAATTCCACTTAATTAAGTTCTGATAAGAGCCGTCAAGTGGGTTGCGCTGTGCCACGTTGAACATGGCGAAAGGCAGGAAGTCAAGCTGCTCTGTTATAACTTTGCGGCGCAGGGCACTGGAAGTTAATGGAAAGTTCTGATGCTCGCCGGCTACAGTGAGTTCTCCGAGGACAATTATGTTTGCGTAAGCTCCGGCGGTTTGATTGTTCATCGCTTTAATTGTGATGTCCTGTAAGGAGTAGCTAAGGAACTCGAGAACCTGATTTAGGTTCTTCAGCTGGGCGGCCTCGAAGGTGTAGCTTAACTTGGCTCTTCCAGCGAAACAGAGCTTCTTTGGGGTTTGCCGAAGCTTGATTGATGTTGAGGCTTCAAGTAAGTCAGCTAGTGGAATTGCGGCGTAGAATCCGTTGGCTTTCTCCACTAGCCAGATTACGTCTGCCTGTGCTAATTGAGAGTCTGACTTAATTAACTTCAAAAGTTCGGCTCCGCTTTCAACGTGGAGTACCTTTTGAGTGTGCGAAGTGCACGGAGTGCTAATTATGTTGTTCATTTCAATGTCCTTTCAGTGATGCTGACGCATCACAATTTAATTATTATTGTCGTAATTAAGTTGCATTAGAGGCGCTAGCCTCGTGCAACCACTTGCTTAGGAAGTCCTCAATGTAAGCGGCGGTTTCGCTGTCTGAGTTACTTGAGATAAGATTCTCAATTTTCTCCTTATCCGAAGAACCGGCCAGCTGGCGGTTTTTGAGCTTGGCTAAGCCACTTTTGTTGTAAATTACCCAAGCGAATTCGGAGGCGCGTGTTAGAGCCGTGTAGGCGTATTCGTTGTTAATTGAGTTGCCATTTTTCCAGTCAAGTAGGTTGATGATACAACGCTTGTACGTTGAGCCTTGTGCCTTGTAGCAAGTGATGGCGTTTGCCAAGAGCAAGTTACTTATCTCTCCGATGCTGCTTAGGCTGATTTGACGTAAGGTGCCATAGATGTCAATGAACTCTATAGTCAAAGTGTGGCTTGCCTTCTTTGAGAAGAAGCCTTCATCGGCTTCGCTTTGCGAATCTGCTTGAACCGTTGCTTGGGCTGACTGGTCAATTAAGTCACCAAGTTCAGCATCTGAGAGCTCGCCTTGCGGCGCTGGCTGCGCCGATTGGAATGTTGCTGTATTTGTGTCGCTAGGCACCACTACGTCTTCATTAAGTTGCATCTCAATTATGCGGCCTACTGTGCCGTTAATGTAGCCGTCTTCGTAGTTGTTCTTAGTGAACATCACGTTGTCGCCGACGCCGAATAACTTAATTGCCACGCCGCAAAGTACTGTTTGCTTAGTTACGCCTAGATACTTGTTGAGCCGCTGATTGAGAACCTCTTGTCCAGTAGCTCCAACGTTAGTTGGGGTGATAATGCAGTCCTCTTGTTCATTAAAGCGCAGGTGGTATTTCTCGTTAATTAGCTCAATAATCCGATAGAGGTCAAGGTAGTTTTCGGCCTTGATGAACTTGACGTTCTTGAACTCCTTAGCTTTGATGGCCTGTTGCAAGGCAATTAAGTTGGCTGACTTGAAGAGGTGAGCTGCTTGAACAATGTCATTTCCATCAGCTTGCCGGTGTACAGTAGTAAGATAATTGAGTGAGCAACCGGAATGCGCCCCGAAGTAAGCTAAGCTTGTCTTGCCGATGACTGGCTGAAGTTGGTTGATGTCGCCCACGAGGATTAACTTGTGCAAGCTGTGCAGGTCTAGAGCTGCGAGGGTTTGAAGCATAAGTTCGTTAGATACCATTGACACTTCGTCGATAATTAACACTTTGGTGTCAATTCGCTTATTATCTGCATTAAAGGTTGGAACGAATCGGCGGCTTAGGCGATAGCCGCAGGGCTTACTTGGGTCTGGTATCTCAATGGACTCAGGCACAAACTGAAGCCACTTGTGCAACGTGAGGCACTGGGGGATGAAGGGTGCTAGGGCAGGGTCTGACTTAATTGACTTGATGATGTTAAGCACCGCCTTGCCCGTAAACGCGCAGAGGAAGATACTTGAGGCATCGAACTTAGTTAAGAGCTCCTGCAAAACGGCCTTTAAGGTGAATGTTTTTCCAGTGCCGGCTGCTCCGGTCAGGATACTTAATTGACTCGAGCATATATTGCGCACTGCAATTTGCTGGCTTGAGTCGAGGCCATTGGGTGTTGAAGTTGCTTGTGTGCTATTAAGGTCATTAAGTTCTGAAGTTGCTGATGGTACAGGAGATGGTTGATTAAATGATGACTGATTAGCGACAAGCGCACAAAGTGCATCTAATGTAATGGTCATTTGGTTATCCTCTTTAATTAAGTTGTGCCGAAGTTGTGCCGAAGTTGGCTGTTAAGCTGTGCCGAAGCTGTTGACCGATGTCGATTGTAAGTTAATTGTGTCGAAGGTGAGCGACGAAGTTACTCGCCGAAAGCTGTCAAGAAAAAAGTGTTAATTAACCTTGAAAAACCAGTTAGTAGGAAAAATCGTAACGCGCGTCCAGTCGGTAATTAAGTTAAAAGTTGGTCAATGTACTCGGATTTTGAATACCTTGAGCAAAAAATAACCTAATTACCGACTGAACAGCCCTCGTTAATTTTGAATTTAGACAAAAATTTGCACCCATTCTAGACAAAAAATCTTTCGTCTAAATTGAGTGCAAATCTTAGAGTTAATTGCCTTCGGCTAAGTTAAGTAAGTTCCTTGAAAACCGATAGTAATTAAATTTGCAAAGCAAAGCGAAGCAAGTGAATCATAGGTCAAGGTCGTTGTCAATTAAGTCTGCCATCTTAAGCACCTTCTGGGAAAAACTAGCTTCATCGGTGCTAACCGACAGCGCTTTAATGAACATCTTCAAGTTAGTTTTTTGCACTTGAACTTGCTTGGCCCGCTGTTTGCGCCGCTCAATTAACTCTCTTTCGGCTAAGCTAGCCCGGCGTTCTGCGCGCGCACGTAATCGGGCTCTTTGCTCTGCTTCAAACTGCTTGATTCGCAAGCTTCGGCCAGCCGTTTCTGTGGTTAGCTTGTCAATTAAGTTCGATAGAATAGCCGGGGCTGCTTGAGTGGTGCTTTGCGGATTTTCGGTTAATTCAGAGCCGTTTACGGCGCTATCCGCTGCGCTTGCGCTATCCGATAAGAGTTTAATGTAGTCGATGATAGTTAAGCGGGGCAAGTGTTGCAAAACGGCGGAATAGCCGGCACGGATTGAGTCGGCGGCGTCAATTGCCTTGTCTGCTTGCGTTGATTCAATTGAATTTAACAAGTTAATTAAAGTTGTTTTTTCCTGCGGTAATTCTAGTAATGTTACTGTATGATAATCGGTTACGACATAAGCGGCAACGGCGGAAAAATCACTTAGTGTAAATTGAGATAGCGTCTTAAGTCGTGGTTTTTCAAAAGCGTTTAGATTGTAATAGATGGTTGCACTTTGATTAAAGGTGTTAAAGTTTGTCATCTTAGTGAATCCTTAATGTGGTTGTGGTTGTGTTGTGTTGTGGTTGTATTTAATTGAGTTAGTACACGAAAAAATTGTAGCTTAGAGCAAGAAAAGAGGGGCAATTAAAGCCCCTCCAATTTTGCGGCAAGCAATTAGATGTCCAAGTCATCTTCATCAATCGACGTTTCAACTTTGCGGTCAACCGCTTTTGCTGCAAGCGCAACCGCATAACTAACGTAGTCATCAGGAATAAAGGTTACTCCATGTGCAAAATTGACGGCGTTAGGCGACTGCTTTTCGCAATGCCACTTGATAAGAGCTTTAATGTAGTCCGCAACGGCGACCGATTTACCCTTAACAGTGGTGTTACCTAAGATAAGGTTTGCGGCCTGTAAATCAGCTAAGAAAGTTTTAACGGTCTTTTCGTTAATCAAGCTAGCCTTTGCCGGCATATTAGCTTTTAAGCTAACAACCAGAGCTTTAACCAGAGCGTTAAAGGGCTTGGACAAGGGGTTAGCTTGTGTATTGCCGCCGTTTTGCGGCGTTAAAATATCCACAATATTATTAAGATTCGGAAGCGTAAGCAGTTTGCGGATATAATTGCTTAAAAAATACTTTTCAACGAATTCACGGCAAATGTCATTAAGTCCGGCAACTTCCATTACGTCCGGTATGTTCGTAAAAAGAACGTCGTATCTTCCCTGCTTGTCCTTAATCAAACGGCAACTTAATTGACGGTTAGAAATACCGTCAATAACACGGACCGATACACTTTTTGCCGATTCACCGGCAACAGTTGCGACTAGATTGCCGGTGTCATCAACGGCAACACGTACGGCATCACCAGCGCTAATTCTATTCAATTCATTCAAAATTTCTTCTTTTTCCATTTCAAATATCCTTTTAATTAAAAGTTAGTTTACGTTAAGCGGCTTTTGCCACTGGTTCAATTTTAGAGGCGCACCTGCTTAGGTGCAATATGTAAAGCGGTGTTCTATCCGTGGTTACGCAACCACTCCCGCAAGTCACGCCACAAATACGCCGGAATATCTGCGGGATTATTCTGATATTGCAATAATCTAGCGACAATCTCGATTAAGTTACCTGTCATATCGTCGACAGCTTCAACACTTTTTGTATCGGTGTCAATTTGTAACGCAGAATAATCAACGAAAATTAAGATTGTTTTTTCGTAGCGGTTAAATTTATTCACTGCGATAGATTCAATAAAATTTGCAAATGCCGCCGGAGAATAGTGGCTAGTTTTTCTTATCTCAAGTAAAGCACTGGCAATGGAATAACTTTTCATCTTATCACCTTTCAAAAATCTTGTTAAACAATATAAGCAACCTTTGCTTATATAATGGTATTCTACTGGAAAAGCGTTATAATTGCAAGCGAAAAATCAATGAATACCAAAAATTTTTTGCCACCAGCAAAAGGGGCTATTGCACCCCAAAGACAAGCTAGGGGCTCCTGCGTATATAAATGTACCCTCAGCAAATTCGCAAGAAAATTGGAATCTCCAGCAGCTGAAACCTAATTGACACGTGAATCAGCTTAACAGCTTCGAGGCCGGTTTTTCTGTGGGCTGTTAATTAACTCCGAAGTGGTCAGAGCGGCTTGCCGCGAAACTCGAGTAACCGGTTAATCCAGACCTGTGGTTAATTATGATGTTGTAATGTGCCGGAGCATCATAATGACCCATAAGCAAGACTTCTGGATACAAAGGAAGTTAATTGACTTCATCTCAGTGCCGCACCCGCTATGTTGACATCTGCCGGATTATTTGGTAAGCTAGTTAAATAGGAGGAATCAAGCAATGACTTTAATCAATGAAGAACCCGAGGGCCGCAAAACCACCAAGGTGTTACTGGCCAAAATGAGTGCAGGGGCGCTAATGGCCTTCTGTGAGTTACTTGAGCGGGGCGACTTGGAACAGGGCGATGAACTTGTCTATGTCAATTTGGGCTTCGAGTGGCCAGAACAGGAGCAGGCGGCCGAGGCACTAAAGGCAATTTGCAAAGAGAAGCTAATTAAGTTCACTGAGCTGCAAGGCCACCTTGAGTATGAAATGCTGCATAAATCAATCGAGAAGCTCTACAGACCAAGAGATGCTTCACGGAATCTCCAGTGGCAGGGCTTCGTGCAGCGGTTGCAGCGGGGCCGCGGCTGGTGCGGAGGTAAATTAAGATGGGGTGAGTCAATTAAGTGGCTCCTAATCAACAGGTACCTTAAAGAGCAGTACTTGAAGAAAGTTACTCAGGAACAACTGGAACTGCACTTAATTTTCGGTTGCACCACAGAAAGGGCTGCGGAGTTGGCTCGAAACCGCCTTTCAGTGCCGGTGCTCAGGAACTTCAAGTTAATTAACCCTAACATCGCCAAAGGCCGCAGCAAGGCGTATTGCGTAGAATGGCTAAGTAGGAGGGGCTGGGCAATAGGGCGGCTTTACACTTCTGGCTTAATTAAACCAGGGTGCTGGTGCTGCCGCAGTAGGAATATTAAGGAGCTTCAGTTGATTAAACAAGAGTGGCCCGAAATTTGGCAGAAGCTTCATGAACTTGAGAAGCTAATTAAAGAACCATATTACAGAACGCCTCGAGGCTGGGCTCTGCTTCAAGATGTTAATTACAAGTCCACAAAATTCACCCCAAGCAGGAAGGATAAGTAAGATGAGAAGCAATAATGAAAACAATGTTAGCGAAAGCACTGGTGGGAGCATTTGGCAGTCGCTTAACTCGGGGGCGCGAAGCAAGTTGGTACAGTTAATTAACTCCGGTATGCCCACCGCAATGATGGCCGACTTCTTGAACCTTGAACCTGCTCAACTAGCCGAACTTTTAGAAGTTCCTGAGCTTAAACAGTTAATTGCCCAGCAGGAAGCAGCTGAGCGCCTGAATTCGGCTGATGCCTCAAGTAAGTGGGATGAAGTCGAAGTACTAGCTTTGAAGAATGTTCTTGGAGAACTTAATTCACGGCCCGACCCGATTTTCGCCCTCAAGGCTGCGGCCGTTGCAAACAAGGCAATTAGGTCGCATAAAGGCAAGCAGCAGGCTATGCAGCAACTGGTCGAAGGAGCTAAGACTATCACGTTGCAGCTTAATCAGCAGGTCGTCAATGCTCTTGTAAATGCGGGGCCAGCGGCGGAGCCGACAGCTCAATTAGCCACCGCTGTGCAAAACATCTCAAGTAACTCAAGCACCTGTGGTGCTGCCAGCAAAGTCCTCGACGTCTTTACTGCTAAGGATATGGAGCGACTTGCTCGAGGCGGTTCTGAGATAGAAGCTTACTTTGAACCTGTGCAGAAAGCCGAGTCAACGAGCCCAGCCGGCATTGAGATGCTCAAGCAAGTTGATGACTTAATTGACTTGCCATCAAGCGCCACCGGAGCAGCTAGCGGAGCCGTAGACGAATCGGCCATTAAATCAAATATGTGAGCGAAGCGAACAGAATGAACACCATGTTATACGAAGTTAATGCACAAGAATTGCGGCAGACGCTACTTGGAAGCGAAGCCGCCTACATTCAATTTGCTTTAGGAGCTCAAGCAGGTGATGACCTCTTGCCCACGCCGGAGTTCCACTTGCAGATGTTCCGGCTTTTTATTGATGAGTCAATTAAGAGGGTCTGTGTTGCTTGCCCACGCTCTCATGCCAAGACAACAATTGCCAAGATAGCTGTTAGCCGGTTAATTCACGGTGCCACCTCAGATATGAACATTGGGTACATGAGCCACAGTAGCCCGCTTGCAACAAAGGCGCTAATGGACATTCGGAACTTAATTTGCTCTGAATCCATGATGGCGGCTTTCGGAGTACCCGAGTTCATTAAGGAGCAGCTTGACCGCGGCGAATACAGCTTTCAGCTCAATGGACACACATTTAATATGAGCAGCTTTGGTGCAAACAGCCAGATTCGAGGCTACAATGTTAATAACCGCCGAATTGACGTGCTGTTAGTTGACGACCTCGAAGACCGCAAAGAGAATGAATCTGAAGTCCTCTTCGACAAGCTCAAGCGCTGGTTCTTCTCCGACTGCATTAAGGCGCTAAGCCCTCAGGGGCGGTTAATTATGTTGGGCAACATCGTCAACAGGAACAGCATCGTCAACGAGAATTGTGCGAGCCCGAAATGGGCGTCAATTAAGTTGAGTGCTCTCAAGCAAGACGGAACTCCATTGTGGCCAGAGCTTAACAGCTTCGCTGACCTCATAGCTGAATATAATGAGTATGCCAGCAAGGGTTTAGCCGGACAGTGGTGCGCCGAAATGCTTAATGACCCCGTGGCTGCAAACACGCTGTCAATTGACTTGCAACGCATCACCCGAAGCCCCAAAGTTGACCCTGAGTCAAGTGAGCACGAATACGGCTTTATCACAATTGACCCTGCAATCAGCCAAGCGGCTTGGGGACACGCACAAACAATGGCTGTTCATTGCTACTACGAAACTCCTACACCTCATTGGCAGATAGTCGACTCAAGGGTGGCTTATGGAGAATCGCCAGTTGCTTTGTACGCCGCAATGCAGGATATGTGCAGTAAGTGGAATGTCTCAATTGTGGGCTTCGAAGCCGAAGCGTATCAAGCATCTTTGAAATCCATGTTCGAGTACATGGACTCAGTGAATGGAAGCAGCGGTTTAATTGACTATGTCCCACTAAAAACGCTCAAGAAAAGTAAAGCATCTAGGATAAAATCTTTTGTTGACTTACTTTACCAAGGCGTATATCATTTAAGTGATAATGATAATTTAACCATTACTCAGTTACTTGCCTTCGACCCGACGTGCAAAGACAATTCAGACGACTTAATCGACGTAGAGGCCTATGGCTGCCAGATGCTTGAGTTGCACCTTGAAAAAATCAAACAGGCCAAAAATCGGAAGTTAAGTAAGTCCGGATACTCAAGTGAGTTGTTACAGCGAATCGCGGCAGCAAGTAGTTTATAAATAGAAAGGTACCTAATATGTTTATACCAGTAGAAAACTTTAAGGCTTACAGTGAGTCAAGGGAGTTGCGAAGTTACTGCAGCCACTTTGTCGGCATGTGCAGCGACTCGACCAACGACTTGGTGCACCTTTGCGATAGGGTGTTAATTGACTTGTATGGCCGAAGCGGGGCAATTGACCGCTATGATGGAGTAACTCGGAGTGGCTCTTTGGGGCTCGGCAACATTCAGGAGCTTGTAAATCGCATTACGCGTTATGCGTTAAGTAAGATGAAAAACCGCAGCGAGATTAAATTGCCGCTTGCTGCCACTCAACTTAATGAGGCTGCCTCAGACCTAGTCAATTTACTCATCAGCTCAAATGACAGCTATACAGCTTTTGGCAACCCGAACAACCAGAAGTATGTTGCGGCAGTTGCTGAGCGTATGAGTCAGGACTTCACTAGGTTCGACCATTTCAACGTGTTACTACAGGCTTTCAAATGCATACTCCATTATGGCATTGCGGCAGTGGAAGCTCGTTGGGATAAAGACTCAATTAACCAGTTCAACGTCGAGGGCATCACGGAGAATCCGGCGTTCGGTGTGAATCTAAAGTTAATTAACCCCGGCTGCCTGTACTTCAGTAAATTGACTGATATGCGCTCTTTTAGTGAATGTGGCGACTTCTGCGCTTATGTTGAGAGCATTGCCAAAACAGACATTCTCAATCAAGCGCTGCACCCCGAAGTCGGGGACAAGGAACTTTCTGAGTTACTTGAGTGCAGTAGAACAGCCGGCTATCGAGCCGTTTTTTCGATGAACAACCCAAGGGACTTTAAATACATACTTGACTTCAACCCCTTGCCCCATGACACTGAACGTGATAGCGATATCACCCGTGAGAACTTCATTAACAAGACAACTATCTATGTGCGGGTTTGTCCTGAGTTACTTGGCTTCGAACTTCCAGGCCTTGAGCCGCTTACCAAGACGCTGCTTAAATTGACTTACATCGGACAGACGCTGGTTAATGCAGAAGTCAGTTCCAATGGAGTCATCCCTGTAGTCGTGGCCCCGATATTCCCCGGAGTTGCTCCGGCCGAAAATCTTACTCCGGTTCAATGCTTCATAAACTTCTTAATTAACACGAAGCAAAAAGGCGACCGGAAGAAAGTTTACGGCCTTAATTTCTATGACCGAAATCGCATATCGCTTAATGAAATCACCAAAGCTAAGGAGGCTGATGAAGAGTGCCCGTGGATTCCAGTGTCGTCTGAGCCCAATGAGTCACTTGGCTCTGCCATAATGCACTTCAACGATGCGCCGGATACACAGCACATCTTAAGCGACATTAACCAGATGAAGAACATAATGCAGATTATTATGCCGACTGACCAAGCTAGTTTAATGAGCAGCCTCGACAGAGCAACTGAGTGGCAGGCCAAAAAGGCACTTGAGACGTCTGGGAAGGCTACGAAGTTAATGGCGCGGCAAATTCAGGCGATGTTAATTACGCCTTTGAAGTCAATTCACATCCAGACGATTTTCGACCACGAAGCTACCCTGCCAGTTAAAGATGACCAAGGCAATGACGTCCCAACTGCCATAGGCGAATTCAGCGGCCGCGGTGTTATGTACTCAATTACCACTGCTATGACTGGTGTCGATAGGGATATAAAAGCTCAGCAGATGGATACCTTTATCAATAAGTTAATCCAGTTGCCGCAAGTTGCTCAGGAATACGACTTAACTAAGTTGTTCGATTACCAGAGCAGCTTGACAGGACACCAAATCGACTTCAGTATGTTTAAGAAAGAGTCGCCAATTGACTCACTGCCAATCCAGCAGAGGAACTTAGCTTACCAGTTACTTCAGCAGGCTATGGCACAGCAGCAACAGCAGCAGGAAATACCTGTTGACCAAAACAGTCAAAACATTTAGAATAAAGGAGTAAAATAAATGGAAACTGAAAACGAACAAGTAAACGATGATGCCGGGTTTTTGGCCAGACTCAAGCAAGTCTTTACGTCAAGTCAGCCCGAAGCGCCGGAAGAGCTTAATCCGTTCAAGCAGGTGCCGCCGGCTCAAGCAAGTCAGCAAGCAGCACAGGGTGCACAAAGTGCACAAAGTGCAAGCAGCAGTGATGTATTCAAGCAGTATGTAGCGAAGCAGAACTTCCTTGACGGCGTTGAATACGATGCCGCCGAGCTGATGCAAGACCCAAGTAAGTTGGGAAACTTCATTAACTCTGTAGCACAGCGCGCCTACGGCAAAGCCTTGTATGATGCAACTAGTGTAATTGACAAAGCCATTGAAAACCGCCTTAATGCTTATGACAGCAATGTCAGTAACAAGATTCAGGCGGCCGTTTCAAGCAGGAGTCAATTAGACAAGGCCACTCGGGAGATTCCATTGATGAAAGACCCAAGTGCCGCCCCAATTATTACTCAGGTAATGAAAGGGTTTTTGCAGCAGGGTAAGTCGCTTGACGAGGCAACTGAAGCAACTAAGACCTTTTTGCAGGACTTCAGTAACAAGCTGTCAAGTAAAGGCGCTGAGGAAAAAGCGGCTGACAAGCATCGTAAAGACCTTGATGGCCTCTTCGGTAACTTGTTGATTAGTAAGTAAATTTAACAAAGGAGTAAATTAAATGATTCCAGGAATCTTCTCATCTCAAGGAGGTATCAATGCAGAGCGGCTTGATAGCTTCAATAGTAAATTATTCCGGTCTCAGCTGGCCGGTACTGCCCCGATATTCGCATTGAGTTCGGGTTCCGCTCAGTTTCAGCTGACTTCTAAAATCCACTATTGGTTCATGAAGCAGCCGTATAGCTCGAAGTTAATTGCCTCGGCAGCAGCAAACAACACAGCAACTTCTATTACAGTAGATAAAGGCGCTGTGGTTGAGCCGTCTTCGGTAATTATGAACACAAAGACTAATGAATATATGTTCGTTAGTGCCGTGTCCGGTAACACCTTGACGGTTGTTCGTGGCTTTGCTGAATCGACGGCCGCCGCAGTAACTCAGAATGATGAACTGCTTTACTTAGGTACCGCCAAAAAAGAAGGCTCATTGGCACCGAATCCTAAGTACCGCCGTGGCGTTCCCCGTATGAATTACAGCCAGATTTTCCGTAATGGCTGGGGCACGACTCGTACTGCTGAGTACATTAAGTTCATTACTGGAAACAAGGCAACGGAGAATAAAGAAGATGCCGTGTCAATGCACGCACAGGACATTGAAATGGCTTTGCTGCTTGGCCGCAAATCTCTTAATCAGGTTGATGGCTCTGAAGTGCTGAGTACGATGGACGGCTTGATGAGCATTGTTAAAAACAACACTGCATTGGCCGCTGCTGCAACTCTGGACTCAATTCAGGAATGGCTGTACGGTAACTTCGAGACCTGCCCCGAGGGTGTTCCTAATGAACGCGTCGTTATGACTTCTCTCAATGTACTTTATATTCTTAATAAACTCATTAGAGATGCTGGCAGCTCGTATTACCCGATTGGGACTGCGACTAAAGTATATGGCCTTGATGTTTACGCGCTTCAGTTGCCTGGAATGCAGGAAGTTAAGATTCTTGCTCACCCGCTGTTTAGCCAGACTGAGTCGCTTAACAAATCGATGTTGGTTTACCATCCGGGCTTGATTAAGATTGGTTATATGACCGACGCCGAAATCAAGGACGCAACTCCGGTAGGTATGGACGGTCAGGCCAACGTAATTACCTCTGAGCTCACCCTTGAGTATGCGGATGAAAATACGGGTGGTGTTCTGAGTAACATCTACTTGGAATAATTTTCAATTAGGAGGTGCTTATATGCAGTGCGTAATTAGAGTCTATAATAAGAACCTGCGAAGCCTCATTACTTCCAAAGGCCACATTAAGTTGGCGAATGGTATTGGCTTCATTGAGCTGGAAACAGACGAAGAAGTCGGGCCGTTTTCCAAGGAGCTTTCTAAATTTGCTTCTGTTGAGGCAATTAAGTCTGACGCTGAAAAGCAGCAGGCAGATAAGGAAGCGGCCAAGGGACAGGATGAAGGCAATGAACTTGGCACTGGCAATGTGGGCTCGGCGCAGTCATTTAACTTTAATAGCTTAGTTAAGGGCTCGAATCCGTTGCCGTCTGTTAAGTAACAAAGGTAATTAAAAGCCCTGAGGCAGAAACGCCTTGGGGCTTTTTTTCGTATGAAAGGTAATTGAGATGTTTAGTCAAATTGTGGACGATGTCTGCCAGCTGTCAAATAGAATTGACATGCGCGACATTGTTGTTAAGTTGGCTCAGGGCATTATCTCAAGAATTCACAGTAAGCAGTATTTCCAAAGCGACTTGAAGCAGCTTGAATTGACACCTGACATGCCTAACTTAGAAATGCAGAGTGCTGCAAAGTGGGTGTGGAAGCGCAATCCAGATGTGAGGTTAATTAACTCTGTTTGCTACAAGCCGCTTGGATTATACCCGCCAAACAATCAGCCTAGTGTTGGGCAGAACTCGCTTAACAACTACTGGTACAAAGTGGGCGAGAAGTATGTCTTTGTCTTCGGCGGGGGCGTTTACGATATTCTTGTTAATGAAGAACCTACGTCAATTGAGATAACATATTACAGCTTCCCAAAGAAGTTCGAATATATCCCAGAAGCTGAGCGACTGGTTAAATACGACTGGTCATCTAATGAGTGGTTAGTCAGAGAAGATGCCCAAAGCGACGAATGGAAGGTGCTTGACTTAGAAGAAGTTAATGAACGCGAAGAAGAATTAGCGGCTTACGGAAACTGGCTTCTCAGGGATTACAAAGATGTTGTAATTTCTGGGACGCTAAGTAAGTTGTATGGCTTACTTGATGACTCAGAACGATTTAAGCGTGAATTCGCCGAGTTCAACCAGCTGTTTGCTGTACTTGTTCAGAATGAGCGCTATGCTAACTTTGGGTACTAAAAGGGAGGTAATTGAGATGGCTTCAGTAAAAACGCTTCAATTACCTCTCTATGAAGAAGAGAGCAATGATTTAATAGAGCAACTTAATTATAACCTGCAGATAATTGAAGAGCGGCTTCAAGCCCTCGAGGAAGCTGCGGGCGTTAATCAGAATGGAGGTTAATTGAGATGGAATTTTCAGCAGAGAAAAGTAAGTGCGGCAGCAAGAAAGGTGGCCGTAAGAAACTGTTTGGAGGTACTTATGTCTTTGAGGGTGCAACAGCACCCAATATGGTAAGTGGCACACTTGAGGAAGAAGTGCTTAAAGCTATGTTTAAGGGACAGCGTGCTATTACCTCAGTCACAATTAAGTTAGGCCAGATATCCGAGGCCTTTGACAAGACCACGGAGTTAAGCGACATTGTCGAGTCAACTAACTACACCCCAGTAACCCTTACAGTACCTTCCACCACAGATTGGGACGTGTTGCAAGATGAGTCGCTGGCGTGGTCCATAAAGACCCGTCAATTAACTTTCGCAGTTTCCGGCGGCGACTGCCAGTACAACTGCTATTATATGGTTGACCAGGAAGGCAACTTGCTTAGCGTCAGCGCTAAATTAGCTAATGTAATCACAAAGACGGTAGACTTTACAGGATACTATAAGTTCTACTGCTTGTAACTTGAGGAGGCCGCAAAATGGTTTCAATAGTTAATAAGAACTTATTGATATTCAATCCTAATATAACCTATGATAGAGTCGAAGGCAATCAACTTAACATAACAGACGGCTCGAACATTATCCCGACATACAATGGCTACTCAACTGGCCTTGGCTACAAGCCGCTGTTTTTTATGCCTTACTCAAGGAACGTCGAGCTGAAAAAGGTGGTTGATTTACAGGACGATGCTGGGAAGTTAATTATCACAAACAAGTACATTTACAGGTACTCAGCCGACACGGGCGATGGAACAGTATTGTTGATGCTTAGCAGCGATGCCGAAAATGTAAGCGTGGACTACATTGGCTCTTACTACTACATCTTGTGTGACCAAGTGCTGTTTAAGTATGACCACTTAATTAACTCTATTCAGCAAATCAGCCCCACGGGTTTCCCGCAGAGTACCAAGTTCATCTGCGCCACGAATAATAGATTAATTGCCTTGAGTGACGACGTCATAGCTTGGAGTGCTGTTGGTAATGGAGATGACTTCCAGCCTAGCACAACTACTGGAGCCGGTTTCCAGAGTCTGGACTCACTTAGCACTGGCAAGGGAATTGCCTTGGCTAAGAAGAAAAACGGCTTTCTGGTGTTCACATCGGATAACGTAATTAGCGCCACCGAGCTAAACACGGCTTTGGTTTACAATTTCAAGGAAGTTAGTAAGCACAGGATTCTTAATAGAGATTGCTGCTTAACTAGCACCTTTGGTATTGTATACTTCATTGACTCTGACAAGAACCTTTACAGCTACGAAGATTTGGGCTCTCTGGGTTCCGGTGGGTTCAAGGTCGTAAATGAGATGTTAATTGACTACTTCAACTCAATCGACATCGACATTGAATACCTTGACTTGCTGGAAACTCGTTACCTTGTAGTTAATTACTACGGAAACATACTTGGCATTGACCTGCTACTCGGGCGCGTTTTCAAGGTGCAGCACTCATTAACTGCTGTTCGAGGTTTCAACTTCATTAACTTCCAGCACTTCTGGAACTTTGAGTACCGCAGTGCTTATAATACAGAATTTAATGAAATAAGCTACTACGGCAACAGGTTGCGCGTTGAGTCAATTGGAAGCTTGTCAGCTGAGCAACCGGATACGATGTGTGCCTCAATTAACCTCTATGCAGAATTGCCGCTCGCTGATGCCGTCATAACACATTTAGTTGACAAACTCGAGCCAACATTTAGTGGCTTCAGGCCACCATTACCAGCAGTATTCGATGAAGACTTGAATGGCAGTTTTCTTAATGAAGACCTAAATGACAGCATCTTTGATGTTGATTTGAATGATTATGACAATACATGGAGTAGCGGCTTTGAATTAAGTTGCGGCTTTGAAACAGATGTTCATCAGCAAGCTAAGCGCATTGACAAAGTGGACGCGTTTTTTGAGTTTAACTCAATTAGCTTCGCGCCAGAAATCCCCATCGAGTGCACTACAGTTATAACCCGAATTGACACCAACATGTCAAGTAACAGAAATGAGTTCATTTGGGACTGCCAGCTTCAAGCGCCCCAGCTTGATTGTGTGCTAACGCAAGAACCTGATTTCGGGTGGAATCAGAACATCTCAATGGGATATGATGTGTCAATTACCTTGACATCTTCAACCGACGCTTATGGCAATTTGCCACATCATAAGGTGTTAATTGAGGACAAATACTTCGTTGGGCGTCGTCTTGTAGGCAACATCTATAACACCGGCATTTACCATATGCTCAATTATGCTGTAAAAGGTTTTTGTGAGATAACAGGAATACAATTTAACTTATTTAAGGGAGGTCTTATTTATGACAGATAGATTACCTAATAGTGATTACCAAGGCCGAATTTCGCAATTGGGCTCCGGTAACTTGGAAGAAATCAATGCAGTTTATAACCCTCGAGAGTTCTTCGTTGACACTCGAAACTGGACAGTGGCAATTCACGATGGCGCGACTCCGGGAGGTCATTGGCTTGCTCGGGCTGATTTCAGTAATGTAGCTTCATCTGATATTATCAACCAGCTTGAGAATATTCCGGTAACTAAGTTGGCCTTAAACACCTATGAAGGAACTTTCATCAGCGAAGGCGGCAACGATGTGCTGGCCGGAAATAACCCTCAATTAGCAAAGGTGTCACTGGGCGGCGCTGCAGCAGCTGACTCAAGTGGGTTCATTTTTTGCCAAGATGCTTCAAATGCCAACCTAAGTAGCTTCTCCGGAAAACGGGTCGAAGCACCTTATGCCACATTCAATATGGTTGGTAATGTGATGCTGTCAGGTGGAGCCGTTTTACACTGCTTTAACTTAATTGGCTCTAGTGCATACACCTTGACAATTGAAGAAGGCTGCAAACTCATAGTTGATGGAACCATCAATGGCACTGACTTCATTACCGGCGCTGGTTCAGTTTACATCGGTAATTACTCAGCAGCTTGCTTCAAAGATACTTTCCAAGGAGATTACTCGAGCGGAAATTCTCAGCAACCCATATGGACTGCTTTCGAGTCGCTTAAATACTTGGAAGGCAATGGAGTTGTAACTTGCGATGGCGGCACCACGACCCTCACTTCTATGATGAACCCGCTTAAAGCCCAGATGCAGCTTTACTTGGATTCTGGAGGAACTAAAGGAATAGCTACTAAGACTCGCAGCTCAACTAACAATGGTACTATTAAAGGAAGTTACTTTATTTGGGATAAAGGGGCTTCGACTTGTGTTCGACCGTTAATTAGGTCTACCTCGTCAAACGGCGCCCCGAATTACTCCTCAGAGCTGTACAATGGCTCGTTGTTCACAAGTAACAAATCGTGGAGTCAGCCAGTCTTCATTAGCGCCACTGCTGCAGGACCAGGTGGTTCGACAGCCAGCATAATTATCTCTAGCCCAAATGGCACTCAATTAGAAAACCACCTGTTTTACGGCCATTTCACCGGAAGCAGCTCTGGTTGCTCGAGCGGCCAATTCATTATTCCCGCTAATTACTGCGTCCGGTTTAATAAGAATGGTCTGGCTTACAGAGATAATTGTGTGGTTTGGGGCTATAACCAAAGTAGCTTCAACAACTTTATGCGCATGCGGATTTATTAAACTTAATTGACGAAAGGATAGAAAATGAGCAAAGGCGTTTTACGAATTGCTAATGTTACTGGAGAAGGTGTTGACTACAATGACCGTGAAATCAGCACCGAAACCGGTCAGACGCTTAGCGTTTACTTGAACAGTACTCGAATTGACTTGGCTCGTGCTGATATGAATAACGTGGCGGCTGATGCAGTTAGGAGTAAAGTAGCAGATGAACTCCAGGAACTTGAAGACGAGTTGTCGGCTGTTACTGCGGAATCGGCTGCAAATTCAGCTGCATTGCCGAAAAAGAAGGACTTGTTAATTGGGTTGACTAAACCCTATACGGCCGATATTGCCACGGTCAGCTCGACTAATACCATCTTACTTAAGTCCTTCCAGTGGTTTAACGGCACGGACTTGGTGCAACATCAGGAAGAAACTGTTACAATTGGGCCCGAATATGCTGGCCAAGTTGTTTATGTTGGACTTAATGAAAGTGGCATTGGAGAAATAAGCACATCAGATTATGACATCTACTTAGCACTGTGCAACATCTATGTTAATGCAGATGGCGACTTAACGGCTTCGGAACTTTCAGTGCGGCCGTTTTTGGCTGATTCAAGTACATTTGGCCGCGACCACCCTATAATGGTAGTTAACTTCGCTGCTCAAGTAACTTCCTCAGATTCGGCCAAGGGCTTGAGTTACCAAAGTTTCGACTTAATTAAGGAAGGCATCAACTACGCTGGTAATTCACAGCGGCCTGACCGTAAGCTGTTTCCGGCTATGCCGTCAATTAACTTCAAATATTACTACCCTAATTATGACCATGACGGTGAAACGGCTCAACCTAACATTCAGCCTTACTACTACAATACGACAACGAGCGCGAAAACTCTGCTTGACTCAAGTAACGGTGCGAGTAAATTTGTGGTATTTCGGTTGGTGTTAATTGAAACTGGCCAAATCCTCTTGCTGCTTCAGCAGGTTTCTGACGAAAGCCAGCTATTCACTTCAGTGCAAGAAGCAGAGCTTGGCTTGAAAGACCTTAATTGGAACCTAAGTCAGTTAAGCAGCCGCGCAATTTACCTTGACCAGTTCATTGTGTGTTCTGCTGACTTAACAATCTGTCAGATGGCCAATGTCGTTGAAGTCAATAATTCGCAGAATATCACGATTACGCAATTTGTTTATGGAGTACTTGATTCGGTGTCACAAGTGCCAAACACAGTTGAGGAGTTTTCTGCAGTATTCTCTGGATTAACTCCGGTAGTTGGTGGGTGGTTTTTTGTGAAAGGTTCTCAAGTAATGCTCCCTCCAGGTACGTTAGCTGATGGTGGTTTGTATATGTATAGGATTAAGTCTATAATCTCAAGTAATATACAGTATGATTC
>ENA-OZYO01000017-OZYO01000017.1-human-gut-metagenome-genome-assembly--contig:-NODE-17-length-35368-cov-5.971512_pt1 | contig 35368 bp, 37 predicted proteins | sample MGYA00243639_ERZ654135 | MGnify/ENA primary metagenome ERZ654135 (study PRJEB26926, sample SAMN06165000) | human gut metagenome | biome: ENVO:00009003; feature: ENVO:2100002; material: ENVO:00002003...
ACGAGATTCGCCTTAGTCTCGTGGGCTCGGAGATGTGTATAAGAGACAGGTAAAAGGCGATGCGAATATCGTGGCGGTGGATAATGGAAACATCACATCGGATGAACTTCATATCGGAAAGACCCAACTGGAGAAAACCATTCTGCGCCATCTCTTTCAGGGTTCCGCCCTCGTAATATTGTGCGCCGGTGATAAGCCTGGAAAGGTAGGACTTTCGGTAGCGGGAGAAAAGATGAAAACGAAGAAGCTAGTTCTGAATACGAAATAAATATGAAAAAAGGTCGCCAAAATGCTGGCGACCTTTTTTAGTATTAATTTCGCTATATCCGTCGAAATTCGACGGATTTTCCGCTATAAGAATGCCGAATTCGCTATAATTCCGCTATAATATGTCCTCTATGATTGAGGCATGACATACCAAGTTCGTCCTTCCGCTTTTATTAAATATTCTTTGCTCATATTTTTGAGCAAATCTTGTGCTATATCCTTATGAAGAGTTCGGCCTTTTTGTAGAGCATCTATCGAGATGCAATCACAGAGATAGAGTTTCGTTTGGCTTCAACAGACTGGTATATCGTTTTACTCAACTACCTTCCACTCGCCTCCATTACGTGAGCCTCCGATGCGAATTAGTCGTCCTCTTTGCTTTAATTTCTTGATATGGTAGGCAACCCCATCTTCTGTTATGCCACATACGGATGCAAGTTCTTTTGCCGTGACCTTAGGATTATTACTGATTATTTCAAGAATGGTTTCCGTAGTGTCGGCAGGAGTTTCCGTAGCCTCTTTGATGTTTTTTCCTAGTTTAAGACAAGTTTCGATTCGGTCAGGATTACTCTTTTCTTCAACTGTTGGGATGCTCCAACCATTATCCTTCCATCCTTTTGTGATAACATCGGCACCTGTACCACCTTTTTCACCAATTCCCAAGAATACAAACATCTTTTGGATTACAGGGCTTCCATATTGTGTACGAGGAATTCTAAAGGCAAGTAAGACTTCTTCATTATTACGATAAACAGGTTCAAGTGTGGTGATAATTTCTGGCTCATGCTTTTGAAGCCTTTTATTCTGAACATACCCCACATACCATTTCTCTTACCTAAATAAAATCTACTGTTATCTTGTCTAAATTGTGTTGGTTCTATTTGTTCGTAACCTGTTTGAATTTGGCTAAAATTATGGTTGTAAACCATTAATTTACCATCTTTCCAGACATTTATAATCTGAAGTTTTTCATCATACTTTAATTTGTCAACAGAAAGATAAAATATATCTTTGTTAAGAAAAGAAAGATCCCCCCACTTATCATCGATTTTGTAGTGAAAAATATCAATATGCTTAAAATAATGTATACGTTTGGCTTGAGGATAAAAAAGGATACTCCCATCGCTGTCAAGAATTCCTCCCATTTTATCTTTGATGACAATATACTTACCATTTGTTAGAGGTATTATTTTGTTATAAACACACTCTACAATCTCCATATTATAGTTATCTGCTAATCCGAAAAGGTTATTGCTTTCAATTATATGTAAATCCTTTTTTATAAAATAAATATTTTTACGTCAATTTTTTGTAACGGAGTTTGTGTATCAAGCGAAAATCCTATTTATTATTTCTATTTCTTTGGGATGTATAAAGCCGTCCGCTTTAGCCATTCCTACAAATAGAGTCATAACTTGGTCTTTTTTTTCATATGTCATTTTGCGAACAATATGATTTGCTTGTATGTCATCAATACTCGAAATGTTTTCCAAATCACTTATTGTAATAGCGAAGCTACTATATATGTGATTCATGAAGTCCTCTTCTTTAGGATCAATAACGCCATCTGCTTTCATAATACATGACAGTATATTGATTATGGCATATTTCTCAATTTTTGTAAAATTATTCATAACGATTGATTATAGAAAAAATTATGATAAGAATTATTACCAATGTTAACTATATACATATTTTCTCTTGCGCGAGTTATCGCTGTATATATTGTTTGAGGTGACATAGGGTCAAAATTAGTTCCTTTTGATATGAAGTCATTATCTAAAATAACTATAACCGATGGAGATTCCCAACCTTTGAAACTTTGTATGGTGGATATTTTCAAGCAGCGCTTGTCTGTAGTGAACAATTGCTTTCTTGTTCGTTCTAATGCTTCAAAATCTCTGTGAAATTTCCAGTCAGCTGTTCTCTCATCTGTTGTATTGTGAATTTTCTTCAATCTTTCGAGGACCTCTGTTGAAACAAAAGTTGTTTCTGTTTGTGTCTTTGTCTGATGTCGATAATGAAAATCTATGCTACGCAGTAGTTTGGTTGTTGATGCAAGAACGACAAAGTCTTTTGCTTCATTAATGTCATTAGAAATAATATTTATAATATTGCCAACTAATGTATCAAGTGAACAGTTGGCCCTCATGTCGATATAATTTAGTACTTGAAAATTAAGCGTGTTTTCAAGTGCATTATCTGTAGAGATATTATCTGTGGGGTGATTAGGCATAAATTGAGCTTGAAAAGCCGTAGCAAGGTTCGCTAAACGTGGATTGGTAAATCGACGACTTGTAGTTAATTGACGATTCCATAGTCCTCCAATAACACCTAAACGAATATCACCATTTGTATCTAAAGGACGGTTGTAGATATTCTGTTTTGGATCTCCAAACACAACCAATTCTCCATTTTGTTCAAGGAGAAAATTTTGCATAACAATACGAATCCATTCTGTAGTATAATCTTGCACCTCATCGATGAATATAGCTGAATACTTTTTGTGCTCTCTCACTTTGCAAAAGAAATCACAATCCTCGTACGAATCAAAATTAACGTGCAAATGGCATTCTGCTGCACGTATTCTGAAGAACTTGTGATAGGGATAAATGTCAATTTGTTCCCAAGAAAAATCCTCTCGAATTTCGGAAAGTCTATTCTTTAGATAGTTTGCTAATGTTATATTATATGTTAGAACAAGAACATTACCACCTGTACGTTTCATAGCATTTATGGCTCTAAATGCAAGTACTTGGGTCTTTCCAGAACCAGCAACGCCACTGATCTTTTGTTGTGTCGTGCTGCTTTCAGACAGTTTCCTTTGTGTTCCAATGGGCTGTATCCCTATTTGTCCTTCTTGGTATGAGTGCCAAGATGGGGAGATGATTTTTGCCAATTTGTGTTTTATAACATCATCAAATAAGTTTGTATTATAGAGAAAATTTATAGTGTCATAGAGGTGCAATGAAACTGTTTTGTTTTTTATAAACTCTTTTCCAAAAATGTATGTGTAATTTACGATATTGGAACTATAATCAAAGAATGCTTTTATCTGTTCGATGGAGTTTTCTGAAAAGATGACCATTTTTTTTATAATACTAAAATTATGTTTATCTTCTATAGTACCAATCAATAATTCCTCGATACCATCTTTTATACTTGTTTGACAAAGGCTAATGAGGTCTGTTGGATTCTTATATCTGCAATCAGAATTTTCTATTTCTTTTTTGTCTTCAGAAAGCGTACAGCTTTCTAAACGTTCTTCAAACATATTAATGAGTAGAATACCTTTGTTCGGGCGTACTATAATAAAATCTACGGCTACTTCGTTGACAACGGCATCAATATACATTATGTCGTCAATAGATAAAATGTTTCTTAATCTCCAGGCGACTCTTGCCTTTTGTGGAGAGAGAACTTTATTTTGAATTTGTAGCCTAAGATCATACTCATTATAGACTTCTTCATGATTTTCATGAATTAACGACAGGCGGCTTAAATCTATAGGTGCTCCATTGTAGACAAAACATCTTGTCATACAGGTATATGGATGTGCTGTTCGCTTGGTTCTACCATAGTATACACTGTTTATTTTGCTAAAATATTTCTGATTGCCAAATACAGAGCAGAATCTTTCTATTCTATATGCTGCACTATTTTGGGGACCAATACATAGGATGAAATGATTGCCAGATGCTGAAGCGACCATACGAGCTATGGTTCCCAAATTTAGAGTTGGTATATCTAAGATATTGGAAAAGATATGAATGATATTTGTGTATTTATAACCAATAGGGGATAATGTATATTCTTCGGAAATTCCTTTTGAGGGAAGGTATTTATTTTTTGTATCAATTTCGACAAGATTTTGAGTCAATAATTTAATATTCAGAGTAGCACGAATTATGGCTCTTTCCGATGGTTCTATCAATGTTACTTTTTTTAACCAACGAAGCAAGTCACGTTGTTTAAGAATATCAATTATTGTGGCAGAACCAAGACCTTGTCCGCATCCCCAATCAATAATCTCAATGTTTCCTAACAGTTTATCAAATGGAAAATTCATCATAGCGGCACGGCACTTGTTTACATGCATATCTCCATATGCAGACATGTAACAATTGAGTGCTTCCTCGGAAGATAACAAGTTTATGCCACGATTTAATTCTGGATGTGTCCAAGGCATTGGTTTGTATTGTTGTGGTATTGCATCATGACAAACGTTTATTATATCATCAATACTATGACATTTATTTATTTGTTCTGAATATATCATAACTATCTTCCTGTAATTGTTTCAGAATATGGATTATCTTGATGGCATCGCCAATTATTGAGAGCCTGCTGTTTTGTAGCATTTGCATAGCAATATTCACATAAATGTGGACATGTATTATATTCTCCTATGTCTTTTGCTGCCATGCATTGACAATATTGCCGTTGTCCTGCGTCTTTTTTATGCTTGGTGATAAAATAGTGATTGTTTGGCAATAGTATTGCACCATTGGGCAACTCTGGTTCTCCAAACAACGATGGTGCAGGAATGTCTTCAATCTTTATTTTCATAAAGTCCATCAGTTCCTTATCCTTCCATGCAAGACGAGCTATCAAATCTCCATCTATGCAGCGATTGTGTTCTATACCATATTTATGGATATCTATCTTTTCGCCACATGTAGCAAGCAAGTAGTTCCATCCTCGTTCTTTATTCATAATAGATAGTTTCTCTGCAAACTCTTCCATCTGTTCTGTCGTCCATTCATTGTAAGGAATGCCATCTTTCTCCAAATTAGCCTTAACCTTCCTGTAAATGGATATATCGGCAAAACTGAACACCAACTTTTCGGTATATCCTTTGAGTTGATCTCCTATGTTTCTTACTTTGCATAGCAAATCTTCGATGGTTATATCATCCGTTAAAATCATGGGATCAAATCTCCACACAACGGAACCTTTCCCTAACCGATCCACTAAAAGCTTGAACGTTTCTATACGCGTCTCTAAAGATGGAACTTTCTCTAATTTTTCCGCTTCATAATCATTAAGTGTGTATTGTATGTAACACTTAATGTTACGATCTTCAAGAATATTAAGATAGTCAAGAAGTGGTCTTGGATTCTTAGACCAAAATACAATAAAACGAGTCCTGTCATAGGAAACGTATGACTTCACTCCATTAAATGGGTTTGTCCATGCAGAGTATCCTTTATTCAAACGATCAAAAAACCAGTCCGTATAAAATGCAGGAATATCTGTACTTCTACTTGCAGAAATAATAAGCGGGGTTTGAGCTTTAATAGTTCTCCCATTTATAGATAATTCTGTATATTTCCAAGTTGCCATGTTTTGTACCTTTAATTAGTATGGTTCTTATTTTGGCTTCATCGCCTCCTTCGGTATATACGCCGTTGCCACCAGGCATCCATCAAAAAGTTCTACCACCACTCTCTGTTGCCCAGCAATCCTTGTCACTCTACCATGTATATCCTTAAACTCACCCTCTGTAATCACTACTTCATCTCCTAACTTATATTTGATATTATCCGAAGTAACAGGGATGATGTGAGGATTATGTATGGAGGTTAAACGGATGAAATTATCCATAGCTGTATCGGCAATGATAAGAGGAGGATTCTTGGTTGGCGCATTTTCACAATGTGAAGTATGGTCGTAATAGTAACTCAACAAAGCTCTATTTTCAAAAGCCTTGATGTTCTTATCTTGCAAAAGAGAATCAACTTGCTCTGCTGTTGTATGAACAAAGAGAAAAGAAGGGAGAAGAGGCTCCGTGATGATTCGCTTCTTTCCTTGCTTTCTTACTTCTTTATATCGCAAAGGAACATAACATTCCAATCCTTTAGCCTTAACGAATGCTTTTGCCTTGATAATACGCCCATACGAAACTCGAAGAACAAACCATTGCTTGTTTCCGGATGGCACATTCTCTACCGACACCCCACCTTTGTTCTTTGAGATGGGGGGCGTACAAGAGGTAAGTCTTGCACTTGGACACGATGAACCTGTGTCGGTAGGTTGCCCATTATACAATGAAGCATTAGCCGTTAAAGGCTGTTTGATTTTATCTTCCAATGTTATATCCAGAGGTTAGATGAAAAACCGATTGACTTTTCTTTTTAAGAATTGCCAAATATAGAACACAAAGGTAAGGAAAAAGATTGATATTAAAGGCTTTTGTTGTGGAATTCTTCGTAATTAGGGTGTTTTTTAACATTTGACTATGCTTAGTAAGTTTCCCCTGAAAGACGATTGTAAGAAGAAATAAATCATTCGAATCGATTTGATTAATCCGAATCGTTTTGAATGTTTATATACTAAAAAAGGTCGCCAAAATGCTGGCGACCTTTTTTAGTAGTATCCTCTGTTTTCTCTTTATTTTCTGAATTTCTTAAACCATTGCAGGAATGATTCGTAAGCACTGATCTCTTCCTGATGCTGAGGCTCAGCGAAGGTAAGCTGGTCGCCGTAGGAATCACCATGCTGGTCGGGGAAGATAATCATCAGGTTGGTACCTGAGAAATATTTCGTTATTTCCTCCGGCAGACGCTCCAGTGCTGTCTTGTAAGATACGGTTCCCTTACGGGCGGTTACTACCACGAACAGGTGGTCTGGAGATATCTGCGAAGCCAGCTGCGGCAACTCGTTCCAGTGAATCATCTGGGTATAATCTGCACGCACTTCCGGATGCCGGTTCTTGATATATTCATTGATGAGCGCCAGACTCTCTTCTCTGCCATGAAACTGGATGCGGCAGTCTAGGTTGCCGGCAAGTCGGGCTAGGCGTTCCAGCCAGCGGTAGAAACCCGGCTCAAACTCTGCTCTCGAAGGTACGGCTACCTGTATTCTTCTCAATGTATTCAACGGCTGTCTGATGCGTGCCATGATGATCTGTCGGCTCAATCCGTTGAAGAGACTCTGGTGGAATTCTCCCCAGAACTTCGGCGAAACCTCAGGATGCATGTGCATTCCGATGATAATCTCAGAACATTGGAACTCGTTGAAGGCATGCTTGATGCCGTTGGCGATGTTGGCGGCAATACGAACCTGGGTCTGCGTCATCACATCGGTGGCAGCAGCCAGCTGACTGCAATGTTCCAGAATCCGTCTTCCCTGTTCCTGGTTGTATCGCATGTCCTTGTCTTCATATACCACATTCAGGCAGATGAGTCCCCTGTTCAGTTTCTGGTTTCTCACCAGAAACGCCAGACTCATCAGGTTGTCGGCATATTCAGGATATTTCACCGGAACCAGAATCTTCTCATCGCTCACCTTCTTGTCGTCTTCCGCATCAGGCAGTTCCTTGTCTCTCAGGATAATCTTCTGCGAAGACCGGTCGGTAAGGATGGATGAGATGATGCAGGTAATCAGAATCATCATAACCACACCATTGAGCATATCATCGTTGACGAGGTAAGTGCCCGGTGCTACGAGCAGATGCATACCCACCATCACCATGGCGATACTTCCGGCAGCATGAGCCGAAGTGAGTCCGAACATCATGTGACCCGAAGAAAGTGGCAATCGAAAACCCAGACAGGCGATATAGGCTGCGATGGCTTTGCCCAGGGTTCCGAAGAAGGCGATACAGAACACGACCCATAGAATATGACTGCCCTGAAACAGCAGATTGATATTGATTAGCATGCCCACACCTATCAGGAAATAAGGAATGAAGAGGGCATTGCCGATAAATTCGAGGCGGTTCATCAGTGGCGAAACATGCGGAATATATCTGTTTAATATCAGACCGGCGAAGAAAGCACCGAAAACGCCCTCAATGCCCACTATCTGCGAAAGTGCCGCACTCATAAAGAGCATCGAAAGTACGAAGATAAACTGCATCACCGCATCGCTGTATCTTCGCAAGAACCATCTTGTAAGTCGGGGAATCAGTATGATCATCACGCCACAATAGGCGGCAAACTTGAGGGTGAAGAATACCCAGAACAGTACGCCGTCATGCTTGCTGAACGATGCTACCAGTCCGGCAAGCATAATCAGGGCTATGAGCAGCGAAATCATGCTCGACCCCACACTCAGCGTAACGCTCGGTTTCTGTTGCAGTCCGTATCTCGAAACGATAGGATAGGCAATCAGCGTATTGGATGCCATGATGCAGCTCAGCAGGAAGGAAGCCTTGGCAGAGTAGTGGAGCAGCCAGATGCTCATGCCATAGGTGAGGAAGAACGGTATAAAACAGGTGAGCAGGCCATAGATAAGCAGTCGCGACTTGTTCTTTTTCATGCCTTCCATATCCATCTCCAGTGCAGCGAGGAACATGATGTAATAGAGTCCCACCTTTCCGAAGAGCTCAAACGAAGAGTCGCGCTCCAGGATATTCAGTCCGTATTTGCCTATGAGCACACCTGCCAGCACCATACCGATGATGTGCGGGATACGGAGTTTACCCATGATGATAGGGGCAAAGAGGATGATGAGGAGCACTACGAAGAATATCAACGTAGGGTCTGTGATAGGGAAGTATTGAGCGATATGGAACATAGGCTTTCTTCTTTTTTGTTATACTTAAAGAGGGATTTCTGCATCAGCATTCATCCCTCCCTTTCTGTTTTTGACTGCAAAAGTACGAATAAATCTTGAAAGCACAAAGTTTTTCTGCCCTTATCCTACAATCATGGTGATATTTTTGCATGTTCACTATTGTTTCTATCTTTTCAAATCCCTATCCACCATGGCACAGACACAGGAATCAGACCATACGTTTTCTGCCGTTTCAATCATGTCGATGATGGTATAGATTGGCAGGATGATGCCCATGATGCCGATAGGAGCATTGATACCGGACATTAGAGATAGGGTAAGAAAATAACATCCCATCGGTACTCCTGCATTACCCACTGCTGAGATAACTGAAATGAAGAGCCAGAGAATCATCGTAGTCCAAGGTAAAGGCATTCCTCCATTCTGCATCAGGAATAAGGAGGTTACGAGGATAAACGCAGCGCAACCATTCATGTTGATGGTAGTACAGATAGGTAATACAAAGCGGGAAACCTGATTGGAAACTCCCAGTCTGTCTTCTGCTGTCTGCATCGTTACCGGCAACGTAGCAGCAGAACTCTTTGTAAACAGAGCCATTAATACTGCCGGCATCATCTTGCCCAGTGTACGCACAGGATTCAAGCCTCTTGCCAAGAGGAAGAGCGGAAGGATGATGAAGAATTGAATGACATTACCTCCCAGGATAACAGCTACGTACTTTCCTAGAGAAGCCATCACGATACCCGCAGAGAACTGGGCTGAGAGTTGTGCTGCAAAGGCAACGATACCCAGAGGCAGAGCCCAGATTAATCCATGAATCAGCATGAAAAGCAGATCCTGCAGACCAAACAATCCCTTCATCACGACTTCTTTCTTATCGCTTGATGGCATCTTGGCTAAAGCAATACCTGCTGCTGCCGCCAAAATCAATATAGAGAGTACATTTCCTTCGGCAAACGGCTTGATGATGTTGTTGGGTATTACCCCAAGAATATGGTCATAATAGCTGGTTTCTCCCAGCTTTTGGGGAACATCCGCCATACCGCTCTGTACCAAGGCTGTAGGTAAATTGCCTGGAGCAACGATGTTGTAGAGCACCAGTCCCACTGCTGCAGCTGCTATCGTTGTGAGCAGGGTGTAGGTGATGGCGTGGCGGAATATCTTACCGGTATCTGCCTGGTTGCCCAAGGATGCCAGGGTTGTGATAACAGCCAAGGCTATGGTTGGTACTGCCAGAAGCTGGAATAAGCGGGTATAGACCGTGGCTATGAAGTTCATCAGACTATCCAGCCAGCTGATGCCGAATATCCCCAAGACGGCGCCTACTATCAAAGCACCAATCCATAGTACCAGCTGCCGGGTTTGCTTGTTCTTCACTCCTTTTTGCTTACTGCAGCCAGCATTGCTATCCGGCTGTCTATTTCCAATATTATTCATTGTTTCTACCATGATTTTAAACTATTATTTTCAAAAGGCAAAGGTATTATTTTTTTTCCTTGTCAACAATCCCACAAATATGGTATTTTGCAATCTCGTTATTTTTTTCGGGCTATTTCTTTGCTTGTATCATTATTTTTTGTAACTTTGCCGAAAGAAATTAAAAAGGCAGCAATATGAAATATCCTATCGGCATACAGAGTTTCGAACAAATCATAGAAGATGGTTATGTTTATCTCGATAAGACGGCATTGGTCTATGACTTAGTGACTAATGGTAAAATATACTTTCTGAGTCGTCCACGACGATTTGGAAAGTCATTGCTCGTATCTACCTTGAAATGCTATTTCGAGGGTAAGAAGGAACTGTTCAAGGGGCTTGCCATCGACAAGCTGGAGAAGGAGTGGAAGCAATATCCTGTGTTTCATCTCTCTTTTGGTGGTCAAAACTTTGTAGAGCCTTATGCGTTAGACAAAGTGTTGGAGGAGTTTGTTGCCATGGCAGAACGTATCTATGGGCGTGAGGAGTTGGCCGAGACTTTAGGTAGTCGCTTTAAGGCTGTGTTAGGGAATGCTCATAAGAAAACAGGAATGAGAGCTGTCGTACTCATTGATGAGTATGACAAGCCTTTGCTTGATGTGATGGATATGGATATTTCTGTGCAGAATGAATATGGAAAGATGACTTTGGAGGATTATAATCGCAATCTGCTCAAAGGCGTATATTCTGTGTTTAAGGAAGCTGATGATGACCTGCAGTTTGTTTTACTCACGGGTGTCACAAAGTTCTCGCAGGTAAGCGTGTTCAGTGGTTTCAATCAGCCTAACGACATCAGTATGGACGAGCATTACGAGGCACTTTGTGGAATTACGGAAGATGAATTGTATTCTACCTTTGATGAACAAATCAAGGCGATGGCCGTGAGATACAAGACCACGGAGGAAGGAATGAAATACAAACTGAAGAGGAAGTTTGACGGTTACCACTTCAGTCCCAATATGCTTGATATCTATAATCCTTTCAGTATCTTGAATGCTTTGAGCAAGAAAATTCTGGCAGATTATTGGTTCCGCACCGGTTCGCCAACCTATCTTGTTCGCCTATTGTCTCATTTTGATGAGAACATCAACGAGATGGTGAACAGGTTTTATCCTACGAGTAGTTTTATCGACTACAAGGCAGATGTGGAAGCACCGTTGCCAATGATTTATCAGAGCGGTTATCTTACCATTAAGGACTGGAATATGGATACCGATTCCTATCTCCTGGATTTCCCGAATGATGAAGTGAGGAGCGGTTTCCTGACGTTGGTAGCTTCCAGTTATCTGAAGCCATCGAAGTCAACGGATGCCTGGATTATTCAGGTAGTAGATGTGATGTCGAAGGGAGATTGCCATCAGTTGGAGAATCTGATGACTTCCTTCTTTGCCAGCATTCCTTATAACCAGCGTCGTAAGGACGATGAACGCGAGAAGGAACGTTATTTTCAATACACCTTCTATCTCGTATTGAGAATGATCAGCTGCTTCACGGTCTTCATCGAAAAGCAGCAAAGCGAAGGTAGGGTAGATTGTGTGGTTGAGACTCCGAACTATATCTACATCTTCGAGTTCAAGCGTGATGGTTCGGCAGAGGAAGCTCTGAAGCAGATAGAGGATATGGGCTATGCCAGGGAATATGCAGCAGATGGCAGAAAGATTTATCAGATAGGCTGCAACTTCTCATCGAAGACGGGAACCATTGATGGGTGGAAAATGAAGTAAGTAATCAGTAAGAATATCCCGAAGATGTAGTGATGCGGCGTTATAAAGAATAAGTTTTCTTTACATTAGCTTGCCTGAGATTCTCGTATTTTCAGATGCTTATTATTTCTTTGAGAATATCGCAAATATGAAGAGGGATAGAAACTTGCTGATAATCAGATATTTGTGATTTCTTGACAAGATGATGCCGTTGAGGAAAATCTATAGTTGTACGACTATAACCCCTATAGTTGTACAACCATAACTCTACAGTTGTACAACCATAGCATGTATAGTCGTACAACTGTAACTTTATAGTCGTACAACTATAGGTCTTATTCTTAATATAGAGCAGAAAACAAGGATTTCCAGCCTCTCAATCTCCTTATTTTTATCGCTAGATTCAAAACTTGTAGGTATATGAATTTTGGTTATAAATATTGACGGGAGGTATTTTTGCAATTGTAATTTGAACTAAAAAAAGGAGGAATAAAGAATGAATACAACAAAGATAACAAGAGAAGAAGCGTTGCGCCGTTGGAATGCTTCTAAGGAAACCAAGCGTAAAATGGTTGAAAAGCTAGAAACCTTGGTAAGGAATAGCAGTCTTGAACGTACAGGTAAAGAACCTATTGGAATAGAAGTATGGTAGTCGAAACATTGTCTCTAGACACGATAAATGTCAATTCTTTGCAAAACTTGCTGCAAACCTTGCAAACTTTGCAGAAACTAAGAGTTGGTACGGAGAGGGTACGGAGTTGGTACGGAGCGGGTTAAGCGATGATATCTTGTGGGGAGGTTTGCAAAAACTAAAGTATTACATGATGGAAAAAATTATTGTTGACGTTGCGTGGTGCGACAGAAATTATGGCGGTTCTTTTGGTAGTAATGTACCAGGAGCGGTAGTTCTTACAGCGCCAACCTTAGAAGCTTTGCAAAAGGAGGCAAAGGAAAGTCTGGAGCTTCATGTTGAAGGCCTTATGGAAAATGGAGAAGATGTTCCTGAATGGCTGAAGAATGGGGATTATGAGTTTGAGTATAATATTATAAGATAAGATCAGTTGTGTGTCTGATTTAGCAAAGAGGGTGTGTCATAAGTAAATGATTCACCCTTTTTTGTTTGTTGGAATGTTACTGATATGTTGTTGGAAAACATAGTATAAGTTGTTAGAAAAGATAGTATAAGTTGTTAGAAAAGATAGTATATGTTTTTGAGTTAGTTAGTATCTCCGGTCGCATAACAGCTGTTGTGCGCTTGCATAGCAGCTGATATGCGCTTGCACAACAGGTGATGTGCATGCGTAGGTCAACTGTTATGCGCCAACTGTAATTTAGACTTATGACGCCACCTCTTTGTCATTTGGTACATACAGAATGGCATTTCATACAAGACAGGTTTTGATATTTGGCGGATAAAAAAGTTTGAGGTATATAGGCATCGGAGCCGTCATGAAATAGGAATGTGGAAGTGCAAACTTTTTGGCAGTGGCGCCATCCGATGCCTTTTTCTAATCCTTTTCAGAAAAAATCGAGTCCTAACGATAAAAAAAAAGCAAAAAGTTTGGCGGTATCAAGAATATTGCTTACTTTTGCGGTCAGAGTTTGAGCAGACGGAAAAGAACGGCTGCGATGAAGACTCAAATGAATGAGCGTATTGAACGTTATCCTAGAATAGAAATGTGGAAGTTTCGAAATCTGCTTGGATAGTGAACAGTATTCTCACGCCTTTAGGATTATTGTATCCTTTTCAAAATGGAAAAGGAATGATATACCCTTTTGGCGTGGGCTATTGTCCTATGCTAGCAGATAGGTCCTTCCACAACCTCTATTCTGGCGAAAAGGCAATAGTCCCACGCCAATTCATAATAACTTTAATAACTAATGCAACTTCTGGGAACAAGTTGTGTAATGTAATTATAACTATGCAATTTAATGGTTTGGAATTATCTGCTATTGTAAAGTTAGCAAAGGCAATGGTTGCTGTTGATGGAAAAGTAGAAAAATCAGAGTTGTCTGTAATGGCACTTGAAATGGTTAAGTTTGGAGTAAATCCTGATGCAGGTATGGATTTCTGGAATTTGGCGGATGCTTTGGATTTTGGACATGCAATTGCTGTTATTTCTGCAATGAATCAAGAACAGAAAAAATATGTAACAGGTTATTTGGCAACAATTATGGCTGCAGACGGTGAAATCGCAGATTCCGAGGTCTCTTTATGGAGGTTGATTTCTACATTAGCAAATTTACCAGCGATGAATATTGGCGAAGCTATTACTTTTTGGAAGAATAATTAGTCAATGATATGTATATAGATTTTAATGATATTGTTATTGAGCTGGATGCTTCCGTTAGACATATAACTTCTGCTGCATGTATGCACTTATCTAGTATCTTGGAAAATGGTATTGTTTTGGCAGATAATCCAACTCCATATATAAAGATCGGTAAAGACAAGATAGATTTTGGGAAATCTTATAACCCTGATTTGATGGAAATGTCTGGTTTGATATTTCCAAATTTCTATAAGGAATATGGCAATATAGTGTATCGTTATGGAAGTAACTTAAAGTGTTCTTTTTGGAACAAAACTTTAGATTATGTGGGACTTATGCCCCCTTCTGTTCCAGATAATATTCAGTTGTATAATTTGATTTATCCAAGATTCGTATGATTACAATAGAAAAAACTTATGGTGTGAAAGGAGTTGCAAATGATGCAACCATGCTTCGTCTGCAGGAGTTAATCTTTTTGGCTAAGAAACAGTATGGTTTAGTGGGAAAGGCTGTTATTGATACGGAAAAGATTACGTATTCTAAGTTTGGGTTAAAACTAGGATTACACCGTTTGTCAACAAATGGTCTTGTTGTTACAGAGAATGGCATCATAAGATATGATGGTTTTCTGAATCCTATTGTTTATGACAAGCAAATTCTAAGGGACTTATGCTGTCTCTTCGACACGTCTTGTCTATTTTTAATTTAATGGGGATGATACGTTCTGATAAGCTTATAGACAAATTGGTAGCTGACCTGCATTTCCATCATTATTTAGAGATTATTGGTGATGATTTGTATGGTGAGAATCGAAATGTTGTCGTTAGTAATTCTAAAAAAGAAGTTATAGAAAACTATATTGATGATGTTTTTATTGACTTCTTTTTTAGAACGCAGAATTTTTCCCCTTTAGTTATACCACGAAAGTTTTTGGAAAATGGTGAAGAAAATAATCAAGGTTATAATTCTGAGATAATATTGCAGCTTAACAAACATCATGACCGCTGTGTTTTTGTAAAATACATGTCACGGATATTTACTGTTAATAGTCTTTTGGCTAAAGAATATGCTGATAATTATTTTGTTAAGAGCTTCCTTCATTTGTCAAGGAACTATGGTCCTTTTTGGAAAGTTGTAGTATTGATGCCAAATACACCATTAGGGTATGAATATGATGCGTATCTTTCCTCTCTTTATGGTTATAGGCAATCTCAATCTAAACCTCAGTTTAGGGCAAAGGAAATCGAAGCGTTTAATAAGTTCTATCAGGGTAATTGGGGCAGTTTCAATTACAACGGCTTGACTGCATATGGATTACTCCTTATGGAGCGAAGATATGGTGATTACCAAAAGATAAAGGATTCTCATCTATTCGGAGAATATACATTGGAAGATGTACTCTTATTATATGCTTTACTCGTAGATAAATTTGTCTTGACAGATAATAATATTACAGGCTTCTTGGCTAAGTTTCTCTCGACAAACAATATGGTATTGAAAATGTTTGCAGAGTTTGAAACGGCAAATCAAGATGCCCGTTTAATAGAGTCATACATTTGTCAACGTGATCTTTATTTGAGATTTATCAGTCCTGTAAAGAGTAAGGCTGTAACGTATAAGATTTTTTTTGGGGGGGAGCGAATCAACGGGTAGAACTTCAATTTTTTAACCAGGATGTAGTGATATCCGAATGCAATGGTAATACGTTGCCTCTTCCTTTTTATTATCATAGAGATATAAACTTAATAGATTAAAACTATGTATGTTAGAATTATAGACCAAGGAGAATGCCTTTCTACTACAAGAGAATATGTAGACGGGGTATATGCCAACAAAAATGAGTGGGCTAAACATAATTTCTATCCAAAGAACGGAATGGTGGGTGAATTGGTTAAAAGAACCCCATCAGCATATATTGTAAAGATTATGGATGGAATATATGTTCCGATGACAAGAAATGGCATTGAGGAAATTTCTTCCAAAGACTATGAGGCTGGTGTAAAGAATAATCTTTGCTGTGGCATGGATGAAAGACAGAAAAAAATAAACGAAGGTTTGGTCACCTTCTATGAACAAACAGGAAACGATTGGTTTCATTTGTCAGACATGCGCGAAGCTTTTAAACAAGATATTGTTCGTAATATAGAAAAATTATCTTGTGATTTCAAACATGATATTTTCCTCTCTGATTTGGAAAAGTCTGCAACAATGTATGCTGTCGATATGTGTCTGGAATATCGGCGGAAATCTGGGACTACTTTGGCTCCTGTTGTGATTGCTGACATTTCCAGTCAGGTTTGTGATGTTTATATGGAATTCTTTAAAGGACAATTTAGACAGGCCAATAAAAATAATTGTATGCAATCAATATCTGAGATGCTTTCACATTCTAATGTTAGAGATATTGTAGACAATTATTATCAGAAAGTAAATGAACGTTATAGTTGGAGTTAATTGTAAATAAGATGGAATTTAATGTATCTGTTCAAGAATTGTTGAAGGCAATTGGTACTTCAAATATTAAGTCTATTGATGACAATCATTCTGATAAAATGTTTATAAAACTGAGTAATGCTATAATTATAGGAGAACCTGATTGGAATTATAGAGTTTTCTCTTTAGTTATAGTTTATGAGAAGGAAAGGGTGAAATGCGTAATTCTTAATATGCTGATTGATCCTTTGCATTCGCAAGAATTGTGGACAAAAGTTCTTCAGGAAGGATTTTTAGATTTAGAATTATATCCAGCAACGATAGAAGATGAATATTTGGTCGGGACGTTTTGTTTAGTTCCAATTAAATGCTGAAACTGTAAATATAGTATAGGAACCGTTTTGGTAAGTGAATATTGAAAATAATTGTAGTTTATGTCAAAGTTTAAAATTCCAGGAGTTTCATTCTCCTTAAACCGGGCACTCGGTATCACGCAGGCTAAACAGAAGTTTGCACGTGAGACGGGGATTCCAACCTCTAAGGCTGGATTGGAAAGAAAAATAGGAAAGATGGTGTTGAGTGCCATTTTCGGAAAGAAGCGATGACTGGGCATCGCTTCATCTGGGGTTATATACAAATGAAATAGTAATCAATAATGAATAAAATTATGGAAAAAGAATGGTTTAATGGTTTTGTAGCCAATGGCTTGCAATTTAGATTGGATGGGTATAAAATCAATATTCAAGGTATAACATACCATATTTGTGTGAAGAATATTTCTGGTAGTGAAATTGAGATCGACAACAAGATTTATTTTCGCTTTGACGGCAAGCGGGTACTCAAGAGAAATGCGGCTGGACAAACTTATATCGAAGGATATGAATTGGCTAGGGAGGAGGTATGGAATTATGATTGCTTGCGTGATATGAACACACAAAAATGTATTGTTAATGGTAGTAATAAAGTTGTGTTAAAGTCAGGTGAAGAGTATCTTGTTATATTCAGGTGGAATGGACTGAAAGAGCTACGCTATGATGAAAGTTTTACTGCTAGAAATGTAAACGAAATAATGTCTGAACACGATTTTTCCATTTTGGAGTTGAAAATCAGTAATTTTGTAAAGTTAGAAATTAGGCCTTCATTTAAGATGAATAATTACGTATGGTATGTTGCAGCCAAAGATGTTTGTCAAAATTATGGTATGTATGTTCCCGTAACTTCCATGCCAAATACGGAAGAGGGTAAACTCAATTTTCTGCTTTCGCAAGATTCTCAACTTGAAAAGATATATGAGATTAAAATATCAAATTGTAACATACATAAGAATGATGAGGGTTCTTGGGATGTGATTTTTGAATTGCGTCCAGATGGTGATGGGTATTGTCGTAATATATGTATTACTGTATGTGTTTACAATCGTGGCGAGAAACCTGTTTTATTGCGGAGCATTAATATACGTAATTTTGAAAATTTCAATATCTTTACAATAAAGGGATTACAAATGCTGCCAACGGAAGATATAGGTCGTATATTTGTCTTTCCAACAAGATTGGTATAAACAAATGTAATGGATTGGTTAAATTCTAAATATTGGGATTATGTATAATGATGATTTTGATGACGAAGATTATTGTGGTTATGAAGAAGATGATAACGAACGTGATCTTTTTTATACGTTAACAGATGGTCAATATGGCGACTATGATGAGTGGCGTAGAAATGGTGGGGATATAGATTCTTTGATGGAGCGTCTCGGTTACTAGAGAACCGCTCAATGAGAAAATGTAATGAAGAAAGGTTTGAAATATATTTTGGTTTCTTTAGGCAGCCTGGTTGTATTGGTTGGTGTTGGCCTGGGGAGCATGTAAGGGGTATCGCCAAATAAGGTGAAGGTTATTGTTCCCTATCCATTTGCGAACGGAACTGCTGTAGAATTAGATAAAACGTTAAAACGAGGATGATTTTTTTGAAATTAAGTGTCACTTTTGTGAAGTTTTTGAGTGCTTTATTCGTTCCCGGTAAATGCCCCAAACGAATTGATCATGAGAAATTTGTCGCTGGTGAAAGCTTGACGTCCGATTCTACACCTTCGGACAGTATCGGATATCCAAAGGCTCAGCAGCCACACTATGATCTCTTGCGTTTTCTGGATGCACAGGAGGTTGCCTATACCCAGGCTTTAAGTGAACTGAAAGGAGGTAGAAAACAAAGCCATTGGATATGGTATATCTTCCCGCAACAGAAGGGACTCGGACATAGTTACAATTCAAAATACTATGGCTTGGATGGCGAGGGTGAAGCCAGAGCCTATGTTGAACATGAAATTCTGGGTGATAGACTCCGTGAATGCTGCAAGGCGCTCTTGCTCCACAAGGATAAGGACATCAAATATATCATGGGAAGCGGAATTGACGTGCTGAAACTCAAAACTTCTATGCGTCTCTTCAATAAAGTGAGTCCTAATGATGTGTTTGAGGAAGTATTGGATGTATTCTTTTTAAACCATTCAGAATAGTCTTAATAAGAGAACATAGGCTTCCCTTAATAATTATGACCAGGACATCTGAAGTTGTAACAAATAAAGGAAATAGTAGTGACAATAATATAAAGGTGATATGATGAAGAAAGTATTTTTTGCAGCATTCGTGTTGCTTATCGTGATGGGATTTGCAGCTTGTTCTAATAAACAGGTTCCTGTAAGTACAGTCAATCTTCAGTTGCAGAACTCTGTTGACAGTTTGCTCAAACAGGGAATGGGAGAGTATGGCGCTACGGAAGGTATGGCAATTGTGGTGGAGACATCGACTGGTAATCTCAGGGCGATGGTAGGGTTGAAGGAGAATAATGGGAAACTTGTTTCAGATACCACCTTATTTTCCAAGGCTCGCAAAACATTTCTTTTCAGAAGTGCATCCCTGCTTGCTGCTCTTGAAACAGGAAATGTATCGCTGGACGATATGTTTGAAACTTATGCCGGTATTGATGTTGTTGGGCAGGATACCATCTATGACCATAATTGGAGAAAGGGTGGATATGGGGAATTGACTCTTCTGCAAGGATTAGCATACAATTCCAGTATTGCCATTGACAAGGCTGTAGATGTGGCTTATCAAGATAAAGATGTCTTCTTGCAAAAGCTGGAGCAAATGGGATTAGAGAAGGATTCTACTTTCAATGGTTCCTGGCCCTTGTATGCTTTGGGTTTCCACCATATAAAGCCAGTCAATTTTGTGAGCTTCTTCAATGCCATCGCCAATGGAGGTAAAATGGTTAGTCTGAAATCGCAGGATAGTTCTGCTATCGTGGTTGACTCTATGATTGCAGAAAAGAAGAATATCGAATCAATGAAGAAGGCTTTTAGGTTCTATGTTACAAATGGCTTGGGCAAGAAGGCAGAATCAAAAATGGTCAATGTGGCTGGTACCTCTGGAACTATCCATACGGATGATGGCATCTATGCTGACTTCTGTGGTTACTTCCCCGTAGAGAAACCGAAATACACGGTATTTGTCAGCTATAAAAGACCGGAGATTCCGGTTTCCGGAGGAGGTATGGCAGGACAAACATTTAGAAAGATTGCAGAACAGATAATGAAAACTTGTAAGTAGTCAAGAATTCTTTAAAGATGGTTATGTTTCTTCAAAAGACAAAGAGGGGGCATCATGAACTTATGACTCACCCTCTTTTCTGATATTTCTTAAGATAATGCAAGGTATCATCTGTCTTTTTCTGCCTAGCATTAGAAATTCCTGCAGATTATAAAAAATCTAGAATCTGAGTAATCATGGCTAAGGAAATTTATAACTTCGTACATCAGGGAGTAGTAGAAGCATCAGGGAATCGTCAACATCCCGTAATGTGGGGTAAGTTTGATGGGAATATGGTGGTGATGAAGTGGTAAAAGATTAAATACTCGTATCTTTACCATTCGAATTCGTTTTTGAGATCAGCCATCATTTCAAGAAAGTCAACGGCGTAGCCTGTTCTTGCATATTCTTCTTCACGGGCAAAGACATGATTCACCAACTCGTCATTATTGCATGATGCCATAAAAGGATATTCTTCGGATTCGTTATGAGCTTCTGTTGCATAATCGTGACGATAGGTAACTGTTGGTTCTTTTGGGTTTGATATTATTTTAGTCATATTGTAATCCTCCTTATTTTTGGTTACTCTAATATGTTGCAAAATTACGATTAATATTTGAAAGTACCAAAGTTTTTTTCGCTTTTCTTATGAATAATCCTAAAGAATTTGAGTTTCGTACTTCCAGCCCCCCATTTCATACATTTATCCCCCAACTTTCTATGCTGTTTCGGATAAATTCATTATCTTTGTCCCCCTGAAAACAACTAAAAGATAAAATGTAATGAAGAAAGGACTAAAATATACTTTGGTTTCCTTAGGCAGCCTGGTCGTTTTGGCTGGTATTGGTCTGGGGATTATGTATGTGGTGTCGCCATATAAGGTGAAGCGATGGGTGGGCATCGCTTCATCTTATTCTGATGTGTTCGTTGATAGATTGAAAGGGCAACCTTATACTCGTGGCGGATATGACGGCATTGATGTATCGAAACACAATGGAGTTATCAAGTGGAAGAAAATAGCGAAGAACAAGCGAATCAAGTTCGTTTATATCAGAGCTACACATGGTAAGGGATATGTGGATCGACATTATCGCCGAAATATCAGACTGGCTCGTAAATATGGGTTGAAGGTGGGATCTTATCATCTGATGTCTGCCGGCTCTTCAGCAACTGCTCAGTTCCGGGATTTCCAAAAGATGGTGAAGAAGAGTGAACAGGACTTGATTCCTGTATTGGATGTGGAGGAGAAAGGCATCCAGGGAAGATGGAAGGGACGACAGCTGCAGGATAGCATACAGGTGTTTGCTGACTTGGTGAAGAAACACTATGGCAAGTATCCTATCATCTATAGCAACGAGAGCTTCTATAATAAGGAGATGGGGGCGAAGTTCAATCGTTATTATCTCTTCATCGCCAATTATAACTCCCGACAACCCTCTATCGGCGGCAGAGGAAAGTGCAATATCTGGCAGTATTCCGAAACCGGACATTTGCATGGTATTGGAGAAAGGGTAGATTTAAGCAGATTCATGAATGGTACAACCATCAAGGATTTGATGTTGTAGGCATTGATGATTTCATACACATAAGCGAGTATTTGATACAATCCACGTATGGATAGCATCATTACTTGCTTATTTTTTTCTACTTTTGCATTATTATGAAGAAGTTATTGATCATATTGGGAATAGAAATGTCTATGTTTTTTTAATTATATGTTTGAAGATTATGAAGAAGTTATTGTTGTTTATAGCAGGAATCTCAATCCCGTTTTTAGCAGGTTGTTACAATGGAAATCAGAGCCATGGCAATGAGGGCATGGGAGACAGCCTTCCTGCTGATCCTCCATTGGGTTATGTCATAGAGTTAAAGCCTTTGGGAAATTTCTCACATCAGGAGGCAGAACAGTTGAGAGAAGAACTCGTGAAGCAATTGGGTATCATTTTCAATAAGGTACCAAAGGCTGAGTTGGAGGCTTCTGTATTTGTAGGAGACAAGAAAGAAATACCTGCCTCATGTTTCTACAAACCAAGAAACAGGTATTGGGCTGGGGGAATCCTGAAAATGTTGCATGAAGAGCATGGAGGTAATGATGAAATCGTAACGATAGGTTTGACGCATCGAGACATCTCTACTTCTATTCATGGACAATACAACTATGGAATCATGGGATTGAGTTTCCGGTCAGGTGACGCCTGTGTGGTTTCAACCTTCCGATTGAAACGAAAGGATGACTTATGGAAAGTAACAATCCATGAATTCCTGCATTCTCGCGGCTTGCCGCATTGCAAATAGCAACTATTTTTCTCCGTTTTTATGCATATTCTTGCAGAAAAGTAAGCAAAAAAGATAAAATTGCAGCAAAAAGCAATAATTTTTGGGAATTTATGCTTGATATTGTAGAAAAAGTCTTAACTTTGCAGCGGATTTGAGAAAATAAGCAGTTTCCGGCTATCAGAAGATGAGAAATCATGAAGCTATCAGAAAATGAGAAATCATGAAGATGATAAGGGGGCTGGCTTTCTCTTCCACAGTTTACACTTATAACAACTTTATAAATTAAAAGATTCGATTATGAAAGTAGCAATTGTTGGTGCAAGTGGCGCAGTTGGACAGGAATTCCTGCGTATCCTTGCTGAGAGAAATTTCCCTATGGATGATTTGGTGTTGTTTGGCTCTGAGCGTTCTGCTGGACGAAAATACAACTTCAAGGGAAAGGACTATGAGGTCAAACTTTTGCAGCATAACGATGACTTTAAAGATGTCGATATTGCTTTCACATCTGCTGGTGGCGGCACTTCAGAGGAGTTTGCCGAGACTATCACCAAGTATGGTGCCGTGATGATTGATAACTCTAGCGCATTCCGTATGTGCGACGACGTGCCTCTGGTTGTACCTGAGGTAAATGCTGAGGATGCCCTGAACCGCCCTCGCAACATCATCGCCAACCCTAACTGTACCACCATCATGATGGTTGTAGTGTTGAAGCCTATCGATAACTTGAGCCATATCAAGAAGATTCATATCTCTTCTTACCAGAGTGCTTCAGGTGCTGGTGCTGCTGCCATGGCTGAACTTGAGCAGCAGTATAAGGATATCCTCGAGACCGGTAAGACTGAGCATATCAATAAGTTCCCTCATCAGTTGGCATACAATGTCATTCCACAGATTGACAAGATGACTCCTAACGATTACACCAAGGAGGAGATGAAGATGTATAACGAGACCCGCAAGATTATGCACTCTGATGTTCGCACCAGTGCTACCTGCGTTCGCGTTTCTTCACTCCGTTCTCACTCAGAGAGTGTTTGGTTCGAGACAGAGAAGCCATTGGCAGTTGAGGACATCCGCAAGGCTTTGGAGGCTGCTCCAGGCGTAACCGTAAAGGATGATGCCCAGAACTACGTTTATCCAATGCCATTGGAGAGCGCCGGCAAGGACGATGTATATGTAGGTCGTATCCGCAAGGATCTGGCTGATGACAATGGTAACACATTGTGGTTGACTGGCGACCAGATTCGTAAGGGTGCTGCCCTGAACGCAGTTCAGATTGCTGAGTACTTGATTAAGGTGGGCAACGTAAAGTAAGCCATACCTTATTTATATAAAAGAATATGGGGAAGTTAAGGGATAATGAATTTTATCTCTTAACTTCTTTTCGTCTTTATACGATTCTGAATAGAAAAGTAAGAATATGCTTGAAAGATTCAAACAATTACTCGGTGAGATGAACCGGGGCATTTATGAGAAGGAGACGGAGATATCGCTCTCGCTCCTGGCAGCTCTGGCAGGTGAGAGTATCATCTTGCTGGGACCTCCGGGAGTGGCAAAGAGTATGGTAGCCAGACAGTTGAAGACGGCGTTTAGGGATGCTCAGAGCTTTGAGTATCTGATGTCGCGATTCTCTACACCCGATGAAATCTTCGGCCCGGTGAGCATTCAGAAACTGAAGACTTCGGATACTTACGAACGTGCGATGGAGGGTTATCTGCCTACTGCCGATGTGGTTTTCCTGGATGAAATCTGGAAGGCGGGACCTGCGATCCAGAATACGCTCCTTACGGTGATTAACGAGAAAATCTTCAGAAATGGCAATCGGGAAATGCATCTTCCTCTGAAACTTCTCGTGGCGGCAAGTAATGAGTTGCCGGCTAAGGGAGAAGGACTGGAGGCGCTCTGGGACCGATTCGTTATCAGAATAGAAAGCCGACCGATAAAGCTGGAGAAGAATTTCCGGGCGATGCTCTTGGGATCTCACGCATATTTCTCTGGTTCTACAGGGATGTTAGGTCACGCAGATTTCGCAGATAACGCAGATTTTTCTGATTTGAAGATTACTGCTGAGGAGTATGCTGAATGGGCGGAGAAAATCTGTAAGATTGGCGTGAAGGAGGAGGTGCTTGATGCAATTTCCGCTATCCGTAAATCTCTGAGAGCCGTGAATGTGGATGAGGCTGCCGAGCGCAGAAACATCTATGTGAGTGACCGAAGATGGAAGAATATCGTCCGCCTGCTTCGCACTTCAGCCTTTATGCAGGATAGGGAAGAGGTGGATATCTGCGATTTGCTGCCTATCTACCATTGTCTGTGGCAGGAACCGGAAGAGCGGGATGCTATCCGAAACATCGTAATCCGTGCCCTCTTTTCTCCTTTTGCAGATAAACTCGTAGAGATGAAGAATGCGCTTGCTGAGGATATTAAGTATCATCGTGTACGCAGGAATCCGGAGGATGGAAGGGATTACGAGGGGGAGATAGAAACTCTTTCGGATGGCTTGAGCTCGCTGGAAAGGCAGTTGGGCGAGAATCTCTTCGCATCTGCTGATGATAAGGCGGAAATATCGGCTTATCTCCGCGATTTTTATAAGGAGCTGGCGTTTACCCGTCAGGATACGATGAAACTTTATGAGGTTTAATCGCCTCCTATTACATTATTATATATAGAAGAATCTTAACATGATGAATGAACAGAAAATATTGACTCCAGAGTTGGAGGCGCGTGTTCACCAGGCTGTGGATAACTTTATGCAGGGCTATGGCTGCTGCCAGTCGGTAGTGGCTGCCTTTGCCGATTTATATGGTCTTGATGATGAGATGGCGAAGCGCATTGGTGCCGGCTTCGGTGGTGGAGTAGGCAGAATGAGAATGATGTGTGGTGCTGTTTCGGGCATCGTGGTGCTCGTTGGCTTGGATTGCGGACAGACCGAGGGGGATGACCGTGAGGGCAAGTCGGCATGCTATAAGGTGGTGCAGGATTTGCTCGCCAAATCGAAGGAGCAGAACGGTAGTATCATCTGTGCCGAAATCCTCGGCTTGAAGGGTCACGAGAAAGCGCAGTCCAGCTATGTGGCTTCGGCAAGAACGGCAGAATATTACAAGTCTCGCCCTTGCGCAGCCAAAGTAGAGAGTGCTGCAAGAATCTTCGCAGAATATCTGATGGAGAAAAAATAAGGATTTACTCCTATGAAATACCAGAATAACAAGGATTTGGCGGAGGCACAGTATTACTTGAAGATGCTGGATGACTTCTGCAAGTCGGGACAGGTGAAGATTCCTGATCCGACAGGCACCGCCATGCCTTGGAATTTGAAGGAAGACCCGCTGAAGGATTATCTCATTCATCTCTTTACCCTGAAAGTAACCATAGAAGAAACTGGCGAAGAGGTGCAGAAATTCGTGCGACAGGTGGTGAACAGCAAAATCAAGAGCAAGGTGTTCTATGATAGTGTGGGAAAATTCATTGTGGAATGCGTCCACCACATGCGGTTCCAGCGCCAGCGTGCCTGGACCGAGAGTCATCGGGCTGATGATGTGCTCGATTGGGCTCCCTTCAAGCGGATGGATGAACAGGTGTGGCTCCCCTTGCTCGACCAGCTGGAACAGGAACATGCTGAAGATGGGTTCGATAAGCCTTTCTTCCTCAAGCTGATGACTGGAAACGGGGCTTCGAAACCCGAAAACTGGGAAAGGCTGGTAAGAGACTGGAAGGTCTGCATCGACCATCAGGTATTGAACAAGCTGAAGGGCTTTATCTCGCTCCGTCAGAACAACTTCGAAACAGGACTGGTGCGCATGATGGACCAGATAACCCGCAACATGAAGACGAAGGGCGTTTCGGAACAGCGCGCCGTACAAGCCTGGGAACTGATGACGAACGGATGGACCGAAACGGAGTTTGAACGCCGTCTGAACCAGGTGAAGATTCAGGACAAATATCCCGAAATCAAGGAAATTGTGGCGAAGATGGGACGAGTAGCCGATGCCAACGGCAAAGACCGGCTCACCATCGCATCGGGCGTAGAGATGAAGATGGAGCATTCAGCAGGTAGCGATATCGAGGGCATTACCGTGGGCGATGATCTCAACTCCCTTCTCCCGCTCGAACTGGCACAGTACAGCGATGAAGATATGGAGGGCCTCTTTATCTATAAGTATCGCACGCGAAGACTCCAGACCTTCCGTTATAAGAGCGAAATGTCGAAACCATCCCGCAAACTCGGCTTTACCCATGCCTCCCGCAAGGGTCCGATGATCGTCTGTCTGGACACCTCAGCCAGTATGTATGGCACGCCCGAGAGGATATCCTCTACACTCATCTCTCTGCTGGAAGAAACGGCAGAAGATTTGGAGCGAGACTGCTTCCTGATAGATTTCTCCGTCAGTACCCGTGCCATCGACCTGATGGCGAAGCGCAAGGCAGAGCGTCTGAAGAGAATAGGAATCGCTATGATGGAATCAGCCGAAGCAGATGCAGCTCCGTCCGACGGAGATGGACAGGCGCATACCGGGCGAGGCATCCGGCGGCAGCCTACCACAACCCACCTTCCATTTATCGGAGGCGGAACATCGGCAAAGAAGATGATGATCCAGATGTTCGACCTTCTCGACAACGACGGACTCCATTACGTGAATGCCGATGTGCTTTGGATTACCGACTTCCTGATTCCAGATCCGCCACAGCAGCTGTTGTCGAGATTCCGGGAATACAAGGAGACGGGTACCCGATTCTATGGCATCCGCATCGTGCGTGATGACGACAAGGAGTCGAACAGCTGGAAGGAGTACTTCAATCAGATTTACACCATCCGGTACCGCCCGCTGCGAAGATATTAAAGAAGATGTTAAGGCAGAAAAGGGGTATCAGATGATAATAGAGACATGTATGAAATGTATCAAGAACTTTATCATATGTTACATTTGGCGCAGAATTTCGGTTTTGCGCCATTTTTTTGAATTAAAAATTCCTTAAAACGCTTGGTGATACAAAATATATTTGTACCTTTGTGCTCGGAACAATGAATAATTGTCAGCCGAACAATTAGAAAAGAATCAATAAATATAAGCAATTTATACAAAAACTTAAGTAATAAACTAATTATGGTAAGCAACAACATTCCACAAGTAAAGCTCGGTATTATTGCCGTTAGCCGTGACTGTTTTCCAATCGCGCTTTCTACTCAGCGCCGTGAGAACATCGTAAAAGAGTACAAGGGTGAAATTTTCAACTGCCAGACTACAGTTGAGAACGAGAAAGATATGCTCAAGGCTTTGGGCGAAGTGAAAGAGCAGGGCTGCAACGCTTTGGTTGTATTCCTCGGTAACTTCGGTCCTGAGACTCCTGAGACTTTGATTGCAAAGAACTTCGATGGTCCTTGTATGTTTGTTGCAGCTGCAGAGGGTGACGGCGACATGATCAATGGTCGTGGCGACGCTTACTGCGGTATGCTCAACTGCTCTTACAACCTCGGCATGCGCCACCTGAAGGGTTACATCCCTGAGTATCCTGTAGGTACAGCAGAGGACGTAGCTAAGATGATTCAGGACTTCGTACCAGTAGCTCGCGTTATCCTCGGTTTGAAGGGCTTGAAGATTATCACCTTCGGTCCACGTCCACAGGACTTCTTCGCTTGCAACGCTCCTATCAAGGGCTTGTACGAACTCGGTGTAGAGATTGAGGAGAACTCAGAGCTTGACCTTCTCGTAGCTTACAAGGAGCACGAGAACGACCCACGTATCGAAGAGGTTTGCGCTGATATGGCCAAGGAGATGGGCGAAGGCTGCTACTATCCTGACCTCAGCCGCAGAATGGCACAGTTTGAGTTGACATTGCTCGACTGGGCAGAGGCTCACAAGGGTTCTCGCCAGTATGTAGCATTCGCTGACAAGTGCTGGCCTGCATTCCCAAGCCAGTTCGGTTTCGAGCCTTGCTATGTAAACAGCCGTCTCGTTAGCCGCGGCATTCCTGTAGCTTGCGAGGTAGATGTCTATGGTGCGCTCTCTGAGTACATCGGTATGTGTGCTTCTGACGATACCGTTACATTGCTCGATATCAATAACTCTGTTCCTCAGTATATCTATGATGAGGACATCAAGGGCAAGTATGATTATAAGTTGACTGATACCTTCATGGGCTTCCACTGCGGTAACACTCCACAGTGCAAGATGTGCTCAAGCCGTAAGATTAAGTATCAGCTCATCCAGAACCGTTTGTTGGAGAATGGTGGTAAACCAGACTTCACCCGTGGTACTTTGGAGGGTGATATCGCAGCTTCTGACATCACATTCTACCGTCTGCAATGCGATTCTGAGGGCAACCTCCGCAGCTACATCGCAGAGGGTGAGGTTCTCGATGTTCCTACCCGTTCATTCGGTGGTATCGGTATCTTCGCCATCAACGAGATGGGCCGCTTCTATCGTCACGTATTGATTCAGAAGGGTTATCCACACCACGGAGCCGTAGCATTCTCTCACGTAGGTAAGACCTTGTTCGAGGTATTCAAGTATCTCGGCATCAAGGATATCGCTTACAACCAGCCAGCTAGTCTGCCTTACCCAACAGAGAATCCTTGGAAGTAAATTGAGTGAAGAGGGAAGAGTGAAGAAACAAAGTTCGGCGGCCGAAGGGTAAGCCAATTCATTTGCTCTTCTTTCTGAACTGAGTTCATAAAAGATAAGGGCGATTGCTTATCCCTTGCGTGGGGAATAGCAATCGCCCTTTTTATGTTTTCTTGGAAGGAGATTACCTGATGCTAATCTCCTTTACGAATGGTTTGCTTATTTCGTATTTTCCAACGCTTCCTGTTTCTGCGGAATCACCACCGAAGCCCCGATGCTGACGAGCAGTACGAGGATGATGAATACCAGCGAACTGACTGCATCAATCTCGAAGAAATCGTGGATGAGCATCTTCACACCGATGAACACCAGCAGCACACTCACACCCACCTTCAGATAGCGGAACTTATCTGCTATCGCTGCCAGCAGGAAGAAGAGGGCACGCAAGCCCAGGATGGCGAAGATATTCGAGAAGAACACCACGAACGGGTCGAGCGATACCGAGAATACGGCTGGGATGCTGTCGAAGGCGAAAATCAGGTCGCAGAACTCGATGAATACCACCGTCATCACCAGCGGACCCAGATGCAGGCGCTTCTGCATGAACTTCACTACCGGATGCTCCAGGGCATTAATCTCTTCCTTCTTGTTTCTGTTGAGGAACATCTTGGCACCGCTGTAAACCAGGAATCCTCCGAATACGAGCAATATCCAGGCGAACCGGCTGATGAGCGCAGCACCCGCGAAGATGAAGACGAAGCGCAGTACGATGGCTCCCAGAATACCCCAGTTCAGTACGTGCTGGTAATCTTTCTTGTCTACTCCGAACGAGGTGAAAATCATCATCATCACGAAGAGATTATCTACCGAGAGCGTTTTCTCTATCAGATAACCCGAAATGTAGGAGATGGTCATATAGTGCCGGTATTGCTGCAGACTCCCCTCATAGTCGTTCGGATCCAGTTTGAGATGCGAAGCATAGCGCGAGGCTATCAGCTTCAGGTCGTCGAAGTTCTCGATGCCGTGCACCATATCTCCATGAAAATAGATGAATACGGCGAAGGCGAGTGCGAGAATAATCCATACAGCCGTCCATGAACCGGCTTCCTTGATAGACACCACATGTGCCTTTCGGTCGATGACCAGCATGTCTAATACGAGTATGGCGGCGATGAAAATCACGAATCCCACCAAAAACATCGATTCAGTAAAAACATGTTCCATTTTTCTTTATCCTTAATCTATTTAGTATATACCATTGAATCTTAAAATCATTTCATCTGTTAGAAACGTGGGCGCAAAATTAGGAAAAATATCTGGAATAGCGAAGGTTCCTGTGCAAAACTTAATTGATTTTAACTTGAAAGGCAGGAATGTAACAGGTTTGTAATAATGGCGCTGTGAGAACCGGCAAAAAAGGCGTTTTAAAGATAAAAGGGTAAAAAGGTAAAAATGTAAAAAGGTAAAAAGAGCCTAGCGGAATGTTAAGCTAGGGTGCTCTTTTTACCCTTTTACCTTTTAAAGGCTCTTTTACCTTTTCTTAGTCAGCACATAGTGCTTAGCCATGGCGCCTTCAGGCTCATTGCCCAGCGAATCGGTCATGATGAGGCTGTTGGCATCCTTTACCTTGTAGTAAGATGTCTCGCCGCTCGATGGACGGGTGATTTCTACCACGTTGTTAGCCAATACCTTGAAGATACCGCTCGCTTCGTCGTGACCATCCTTGCGCTCCAGATAGTCGGCTGAGTACTGATAGGTGCTGTCGGCGTTGAGCGTCAAAACGGTCTTGATGCCCGGACAGTCGGCAGCAGGGAGAGTTCCCTCGTAGGTGCCGGCGATGGAATCGAGAATGACATTGTTGGAATTGAGCGAATCATTTTCAGCATAACTGAGGCTATCCTGGTCAGCCCCCTGGCTATTTGTCTTCTTGCCATTGCAGGAGACAACTGACAATGCAGCGATGACGGCTGCTGTCAAAACTAATTTCTTTTTCATACTATACTGCTTTTTAATTGTTACTTATTTACGGAATCTCTTCTCTTAGAGAGCACTTTCCCCGAGAAGGATTTCTCTTCGCAAAAATAGTGTTTTATTCTGATATCCGCAAGTTTTACACAGAAAATTATAGAATATTATGCTATTTTCTTAATTGATGATGACTGGCACAATCTCTTCTTCGCTAGGCCAATGAGGCAGATAGAAGAGCGGGCGAGGGGTGCCGCCCAAGCCCGTCCAGTCTATCAGTTTCACAAAGTCGAAATCGGGAGGACCGAAGTCGAAACTTCTGCCGTAGAGCACGATGGCGCCTCTGCCTTCATCTATCTTCCACAAACCGCCCCCGTAGGTGCATTGCTCGCCGGGTGACAGCATGTCACGGTGCAGGTAGACACGCCCGAACTTCAGTACTCCGTCTCTGTTGATAATGAATTTCTGAAACATCTCTATTTCTGGTTTATTCAATGAAATCTGTATTCCGATTGATTCAATGTAATGAGAGAATTATTTCTTCTCCCAAAACAGTTTGTCTATGAAATCATAGCGCTTCTCCATCTGGGCATCAGTTTTTACGACGGTATTCACGTCTATCTGAAGCACAGGGGCTACTGCCTTGCCGTTGGTGGATGGCCACTCAGGCAGACCCAGACCATTCGGATTGCCGGTCTTTACGAAATTGACGTAATACTGGCTGAAGATGTCGCTGATCATATAATCCTCCGGCTGCCAGTTGAACACGCGGTTGGTTGGCAATGTACCCATTGCATACTCGATGTCGGCAGAATGAACGGCTCCCTTGTCTTGTGGCGCAGGAGCCGCATCTTCCTTGGCATCTACCACGCCGCCAGCCAATGCAGCCACCTTACCCTTGATGGCCATAGCAGGACGAGGATGGCAATAGCGGTAGCGGTAAACAGGCTGTCCGCCGGTCAGCTTGTGCATGTTGCCCCACTTCCATGTAGAATAATCGAGGAAGATATCCGAAGCTAGGTTCACGCCCGGCTGCTCCAATACATCCTTATCGCTGTTGATGCCGTAGAGGCGGAAGAGTTCTTCGATGTTCTCTTCTCCAAATGTAGCCTTGGCACCCTCCTTCAGATTCTCGACGGTAGGCTGCTTGCCCATCAATACGGCTGCAGGAGTCATCTCCTGGTTGTTGCCGCCGATAAGCAGAGGCACCTTGGTCTGCTCGCCCTTGGCAAATACCTCTACAGGCTGTTCTTTCATGAAATATCCGTCGATATTATAGACAGGAACCGCTCTTACTTCCGCCAGCTTCATCAATTCCTCGGCAGGAAGGGCACGAAGTTCGTTGAGATTCTTCATTCCTGCGTTCTTTTTCACCTTCTTTCCGGTTTCCTTACCCATCTTCTCGGCTATTTTCTGGGCAAGCTGCACTCCTTTCTCCTCGGCCTCCTTCAGCGTAGCCACCTTCTTGAATCCCATCACCGAACCGCTGGAACCCATTGCCTGGGCAAAGAGTCCCTGACAGAGAGGGGAAGCCATCAGGGCGCTGACCGACATGGAACCTGCCGATTCGCCTACGATGGTGATGCGGTTAGGGTCGCCGCCGAAAGCCTCGATGTTATCCTTTACCCACTGGATGGCAGCCACCTGGTCCATGAATCCATAGTTGCCGGAACCCTTGTAGGATGTTTCCTTAGAGAGCTGTGGGTGGGCGAAGAATCCGAAGATGCCCTCACGATAGTTGGCTGTGATGGAGATGATGCCCTTGCGTGCCATCGCATCGCCCGCATATCGAGGTTCGCTTCCGCTACCCGCCATCAGTCCTCCGCCGTTGAAATAAATGAGTACCGGCAGATGCTCCTTCATGGTCTTTGCCGGTGTCCATATATTAAGGTAGAGGCAATCCTCGCTGTTGGTCTTCGTACCGAAGTTCATATCGCCGAAGAGAGGTTCCTGCATCGGGTTCGGTCCGAACTCCTTGGCCTCGCGAACGCCCTGCCATTTCTGTACAGGCTGCGGAGCCTTCCAGCGGAGATTTCCTACAGGAGGGGCAGCGAACGGAATACCCTTGAATACTGTGATGCCTGAGAGGTCTTTTCCTTCGAGGATACCTTTGGCAGTCGTTACCTGAGTCTGCGCCATCATTCCCATACCAGGGAGCAGAAAGGCGATGGATAAGAGTAGTTTTTTCATATCGTAAATCTGTTAGTTTTGCAATAATACTGCAAATATAATAAAAATATCGTTACCTTGTCTTATTCAGTCCTATTTTTAAAATCTTTTTGTAAAAAGGCAATGCTTTCACTCTTCTTTCATTTCTTTGTAACACGATGGCAACATCCTTTAAATACCTTTGCAGCGGTAAAAAGTATTACAGTATTTTTGAAGAAAGAAATGAATAAGGTATTTAGTTTTATTGCGTTGGCATTTCTGGGATGCGGCTCTGCTGCTGCCCAACAGGTGAATGTTTCTAACGTTCAGCGCCCCAAACTGGTAGTGGGCATCGTGGTTGACCAAATGCGATGGGATTATCTCTATCGCTATCAGAAGCGCTATGGTGAAGGTGGATTCAAGCGACTGCTCAACGAGGGCTTCTCTTGTGAAAACACCCGTATTCCGTATGTTCCATCGGTTACCGCCATCGGTCATACTTGTCTCTATACAGGCAGTGTGCCTTCTATCCACGGAATCGCCGGAAACAATTTTGTGAAGAATGGCAAGAAGGTGTATTGCACGGATGATGAAACCGTGAAGCCGGTGGGTTCCAACAGCAAGGCGGGCTTGATGTCGCCTAGAAACCTCTGGGTTACGACTCTCGGAGATGAGATGAAGATTGCATCCAACGGCAGAGCCAAGGTAGTGGGAGTGGCATTGAAAGACCGTGCTTCCATTCTTCCTGCAGGTCATAATCCGAACGGTGCCTACTGGTTTGATGATGAGAGCGGAAAGTTTATCACTAGTTCTTATTATATAAACCAGTTGCCGAAGTGGGTGGACGCGTTCAACAACCAGCATCTGCCAGAGCGTTATCTCTCGGAAAAATGGAACACACTCTATCCTGAGAATACTTACGTTGAAAGTACGGAAGATGAGAACGAGTATGAGGATGGCATCCGCAAGGGCATGAAGGCTACGCTGCCGCTCAATCTTCCAGCCCTTTATAAGAAATATGGTTACAGCATTATCCGCAAAACTCCTTTCGGCAATTCGCTGACGATTGATTTGGCAAAGGCGGCGATAGACGGCGAGCAGTTGGGTGCAGATGATGAAACCGACTTGCTGGCAGTAAGCTGCTCCAGCACGGATTATATCGGTCATCAGGTGGGAACTCATGCGGTAGAGACCGAGGATACTTATCTGCGTCTGGACAAGGCGATAGCCGATTTCCTTTCTTATCTCGATGAGAAGGTGGGTAAAGGAAATTATCTGGTTTTCTTGAGTGCCGACCATGGAGCGATGAACAACGCCCGTTTCCTGCAAGACTGCCGCATTCCAGCGGGTAATTGGGATGGTGATGCGGTGGCTGAGAAACTGAATCAGACCCTGGCTCAGGAGTATCCTAACGTGGGCAATCTGGTGAAGACCGTGATGAACTATCAGGTGTTTTTCAACCGTAACATCATCAAGAAAAACAAGTTGGATTTCGCCAAGATCAAGCAGAGCGTGGTGGACGTGTTGAAGGAAGACTGTTGCGTGCAGTATGCCTGCGATATGGAGAAGACGATGACCGAGAGCATTCCTGAGGATGTGAAGATGCGCATCGTGAATGGTTACAACCGTGAGCGAAGCGGTGATGTGGCTATCGTATTGAAGCCGAATTTCTATGCCCACGGCATGAAGGGAACCGATCATGGTGAGTGGAATCCATACGACACCCACATTCCTTTGATTTTCATGGGTTGTGGAATCCAGCACGGTGCAACCACCAGGCAGACATTCATGACCGATATTGTGCCAACCATCGCCGCCCTGCTTCATGTGCAGGCGCCAAATGGTTGCGTAGGTCAGCCGATATTCTAGATTTTGATTTTATGTTTCTGAGCCCTATTCCGAGATTCCGATTTTGGAATAGGGCTCTAATCGTATTCTAACATCATTATTCTAATCGTATTCTAATATGCTCTTATCGGAAAAATGATTACCTTCTTCGGAAGTATGCAATCTCGGGAGTTGATGCAGATGAACTATACGGCAGCCGCGGAGACTCTGGTGCGGTCTTGGAATGATATAGCTGTAGAAGTTTTGGATAGATATCAATATTTAATAGACAGACAACAAAATAGATTGGCCATTTAATCGTTATATTACTA
>ENA-OZYO01000029-OZYO01000029.1-human-gut-metagenome-genome-assembly--contig:-NODE-29-length-28039-cov-7.018439_pt1 | contig 28039 bp, 18 predicted proteins | sample MGYA00243639_ERZ654135 | MGnify/ENA primary metagenome ERZ654135 (study PRJEB26926, sample SAMN06165000) | human gut metagenome | biome: ENVO:00009003; feature: ENVO:2100002; material: ENVO:00002003...
ACGAGATTCGCCTTAGTCTCGTGGGCTCGGAGATGTGTATAAGAGACAGCAATTACACCTGCTGCATATCATGCAACTTCTTGTAATATCCTTCTTTTTCAATCAGTTCCTCATGAGTACCGCGCTCCACAATCTTACCCTCGTGCAATACGCAGATTTCGTCGGCATGCTTGATGGTGCTCAGTCGGTGGGCTACAGCCACGGTGGTGCGGGTTTTCATCAGTTTCTCCAAGGCATCCTGAACCAGGCGCTCGCTCTCGGTATCGAGGGCTGATGTTGCCTCATCGAGGATGAGAATAGGAGGATTCTTGAGGATGGCACGGGCGATGCTGACACGCTGGCGCTGGCCACCGGAAAGTCTGCCGCCTCGGTCTCCGATATTTGTATCGAAACCATGCTCCGACTTGGTAATAAACTCGTAAGCATTGGCTATCTTAGCTGCATTGGCTATTTCTTCATCCGTAGCATCGGTCTTGCCGAAACGGATGTTGTCCTTAAAACTGGCATTGAAGAGGATAGCCTCCTGGTTTACATTACCTATCAGCTGTCGGAGATCGTGCACGCAGAGGTCCTTCACGTTGATACCGTCGATGAGCACTTCGCCCTCCTGTACATCGTAGTAGCGAGGAATCAGGTCGAGCATCGTACTCTTTCCGCTACCGCTCTGACCCACAAGTGCGATGGTCTTTCCCTTAGGAATCACCAGGTTGATATCCTTCAGCACGTAAACCAGTTCATCATTCTGATGGTCGGTATAGGCAAAGGAAACATGGCGGAACTCTATCTGATGTTCGAAGCTGCTGATATGCTCAGGGTTCTCCTTATCCTTGATTTCCACCTCAGCCTGCAGAATCTTGTCGATACGCTCCATACTTGCCAATCCCTTTGGGATATTGTAACTCGCCTTGGAGAATTCCTTCAGTGGGTTGATGATGCTGTAGAGCATCACGAGATAGAAGATGATGGTAGGACCGTCGATTCTGCCGTAATCCAGAACCAGGATACCGCCAAACCACAATACCACTACGATGAGGATGGTTCCCAGGAACTCACTCATCGGGTGTGCCATCTGCTGGCGGATATTTACGCGCATGATGTTGTCGCGGTAGCTGCTGTTAACCTGATTGAAACGCTTGTTCATCTTTTCTTCTGCACAGAACGCCTTGATGATGCGCAAGCCGCCCAGGGTTTCTTCTACCATACTCATCGTGTCGCTCCAAAGTGCCTGTGCCTCGATACTGTGTGCCTTCAGTTTCTTGCCCACTACTCCCATGAACCAGCCGAAAGGTGGTACAAAGAGAATGGTGAAGAGGGTGAGCTGCCAACTGATGCAGATCAGCGTAACGAAATAGAAGAGAATCAGGATAGGGTTCTTGAAGAGCATGTCGAGCGACGACATGATGCTGTTCTCCACTTCCTGCACATCACCGCTCATGCGGGCAATGATATCTCCCTTGCGCTCCTCGCTGAAGAAACCGAGCGAGAGACTGTTTATCTTCTGGTAAATCTGGTTGCGGATGTCTCTTACGATACCTGTACGAATAGGTATGATGGTGGCTGACGAGAGGAAATAGGCTCCCGTCTTGAGGAATGTCATGAAGGCTAGGAATATGCCGATGACCAAAAGGGCTGTTGATGCACTATGGACAACAATAAACTCCTGAATATAATAATACAGGTTATTGGTTGCAACCTCCTTGATGCTACCCCAATCTCCATTCCAGTGCATATACTCGTTGACACGGATACCACCATCTACTTTGAACAGGATTTGCAGGATTGGTATCAAGGCTGCAAACGAAAAGATGTTCAATACCGCAGACAGGATATTGAACAGGATTGACAGTCCCAGATACTTTTTGTATGGAGGGACGAATCGGCGTAAAATTTGCAAGAATTCCTTCATAGGTGCAAATATAGTGCTTTTTAAGAAAACCGCCAAACTTTTGGCGGTTTTTCTTGTTTATATTCTGTTTTTTCTTTCAGAAGAGTCTTTTTATTCAGAAAAAGCTGTTCTGAAGAGTTTGGTTTTACTCCTTTACTTCTTCTCCGAAGAGAGTAGCAGAGGTAGAACCGGTGATGCGAACCTTCACGAACTCTCCGATGTGGTGGTTACCCTTATCGATGACAACTGCCTTGTTTTGTTCTGTTCGACCCATCATCTGCTCGCGGCTACGCTTGCTGAAGTTCTCGATGAGGATGGTGAATACCTTGCCCTCATCCTTCTTGTTCTGTTCGGCGCTCACCTCGGTTTGCAACTTGATAAGTTCGTTGAGGCGGGCTATCTTGGTTTCCTCAGAAACGTTGTCTGGCAGGTGCTTGGCTGCGTAGGTGCCCGGGCGCTCTGAATACTTGAACATGAAGGCGCTGTCGAATCCTACTTCCTTCACCAGCGAGAGGGTTTCCTGATGGTCTTCCTCGGTCTCGTCGTGATAACCCACGAAGATGTCGGTGGTGATGCCGCAGCCTGGAATGATGCGCTTGATATCGGCGATGCGCTGCAGATACTCCTCACGGGTGTATTTGCGGTTCATCAGCTTCAAAATCTTGTTGCTTCCGCTCTGTGCAGGGAAGTGGATGTGCTTGCAGAGGTTTGGCTCTTCGGCAATGGCGTGGAGGATGTCCTCGGTCATATCCTCTGGGTTAGAGGTGGTGAAGCGCACTCGCATATCCGGTACAGCCTGGGCTACCATGTGGAGGAGCTCGGCAAAGGAAAGACTGCCTTCCTCGCGCTTGCCCGATGGCGAGAGACCATAACTGTTTACATTCTGTCCCAGCAGGGTAACCTCCTTGAAGCCACGCTGCTGCAAATCGCGAACCTCACGCAGGATGCTCTCAGCATCGCGGCTGCGCTCACGTCCACGGGTATAAGGCACGATGCAGTAGTGGCAGAAGTTGTTGCAACCACGCATGATGCTTACGAAACCGCTCACTCTGTTGCCACCGATGCGCTGAGGTACGATGTCACGGTAAGTCTCGGTCTTAGAGAGTTCGATGTTGATGGCGTTGGTTCCCATCTCGCACTGCGCAATCATATCCGGCAGGTTGAGATAGCTGTCTGGTCCGCAAACGAGATTGGCATAGTGGTTCTGGATGAGGTCATCCTTCACGCGCTCTGCCATACAGCCCAAAACGCCGAGAATCACCTTTCTTCCCTTTTTCTGCTCTGCATGCAGGGTGTCGAGGCGATGATAAATCTTGTTCTCTGCATTCTCGCGGATACTGCAGGTGTTCAGGAAGATGGCATCAGCCTCTTCTTCTTTCTCACAAATTTCGTAGCCAGCCATCTGCATCACAGAGGCAACTACCTCACTGTCTGCCACGTTCATCTGGCAGCCATAAGTCTCAATAAATAGTTTCTTCATTGTTCTAGATGAATTCTATTCGTTTATAATGTTATTGTAATTAAAATATGTAACTATCTGAATTTCTGTCGCGAAGAAGGAGTATGATGCTCTATCATTCCCTTCGATACTGCCATCAATGCAAAATAGATGACGACGGCAGAGATGAGGCCGGCGATGGCATCGATGAGATAATGCGCCTGAATATATACGGTAGCCAGACACAGGAAGATGTAGAATGGCAGCATCACGTATAGCATTTTTCTGTTACCGGCATGCCAGACCAGGAGCATGCAGATGGTGCTCACGCCCACATGCGAACTTGGGAAAGCGGCTGTAGGACGCTCGCCGGCGTTCTTGGCGTCTTCTACAAGCTGGTAGAAGATTCCATCGGTGTAGCCCGGTGTCGGCAGGCAGTTGGTATGGGTATTGAAGTAATCGCCCAAAGCCGGGAAGATGCCTTTGGTTATTTCTGATATCCCTACTGCATCAAAGTAGAAGGTCGGACCCGCTACCGGTACATAGATGTAGATGAGATAGTAGATAAAGAAACTGGTGAGCATGACGAATGCAGCTCTTTCAGCCTCATAATATCTGCAGAAGAAATAATAGAATGAAACCAATGCAATCATCGGATAATACATAAAGTAGCCCATCGACATCAGTTCGCTTACTACAGCCCAAGGCAGGGCTTTGGCAAAGAGCAGGGCGGGTTGACAGCCGAAAAGATCCTGCTCCCAACCTGCAAAGATATGGTCGAGATTTGGGAACATGCGGTTGATTTCGTAGGTGTCGGGATACCACCAGGCAAGCAAAGCCATCTGGGCAATGATGCGCACCATCTTGGTGATGCGGCAAGGTATCATGCGGTATACTGCCCAAAGAGCGATGGTCATGACGAGCACTCTCAGTCGTCCCCAAAGCATAGCTTCCGGGTTTACGAGTTTGGTATAGGTAAAGAGCATGGTGATAATGGTGATTGCCATATATCCCAGCATGACCCATTCCAGTGTCATCAGTCCCTTCTTCGGGTTCTTGTCTATCTTGAAATAATCTTTTATCACGCTTCTTATTAGTTTATAATTTATAGTTTACAGTTTATAGGGCAATCTCGCTATACGGTGTAGCCGTTATCAACTATCAACTATTAACTTTTAACTATTAACTAGTTTACAGCCATCCGTTATCCTTGTACCACTTGATGGCGAGCTTCACACCTCTTTCCAGTGGATAATGAGGATGGTAGCCCAGTTCATCCATGGCTGGCTCAATATCACATCGCCAGTTGCGCTGTTTCAGAATGTTGTACTTATCATTGTTCAGGGCCGACATCTTGCCCGTCATCCTTCCGAGATACTCTCCGAAGAAGGTTACGATGCGCAACACCCAGACAGGTGCCTTGATGCGTAGCATCCAAGGATTGCCTAACTCCTTTTTTATCAGGTCGCTGAAGGCAGCAGACTGATATACTTCTCCATCGCTGAGGAAGTATTTCCTGCCGTTCATTCCATGATCCAGAGCCAGGAATACAGCCTGTACCACGTCCTGTACATATACAAAAGTGATGTCCTGACGCTTGAATCCTACAGCAAAGTCAACATGTTGCTTGATGCTCTGCGCCATGAGAAAATAATCTTTCTCCCTAGGACCATAAACTCCTGTAGGGCGGAGGATGATATAAGGGAAGTTATTGCCGATGCTGTCCAGATAGCGTTCTGCCTCCAGCTTACTCTTTCCGTATGCAGTATTTGGCTTAGGAGTATCATGTTCTGAGATTTCCTGATAAGGCTGCTCTTCGCGGATGGCTCCAAAGATGCTGAGCGAACTGACAAAGACAAATCGCCTGATAGGCATCTGGAGGCGCAGAAGGACGTTCACCAGATGCTTGGTTCCCTCTGTGTTTACCTTATAAAAGTCCTCTGCATGCAGGCACTTCGTTGCGCCGGCTGCATGCACTATATAGTCGAACTCGTGCGGGGCGAGTTCTTTCTCCAACTCTTCCTCTGAAGAAAGATTGAGATTGATAAAATGGATGCGCTCGTCTTGCAGATACTTTCTGGAACTGGTAGGGCGTACTGCCGCCCAGGTTTCCATGCCCTGTCTTAAGGCCTCTTCCACGATGTAGCTGCCGATAAAGCCCGACGCACCCGTTACTAGAATCTTCATTAATTAATTATGTAAAATTGCAATTTCGGTGCAAATTTACAATAAAAAAATGAGTAATCATGCATGTTTTTCCGAAATGTGACGAAAATATTTAATTTCTTTGTCGTATTTGTATAAAAATGTAGTATCTTTGCAGTATGGAACAAGTTTCGGGATTCTATTTCCCGCCTTCGGGTGAGACTTCCTCCGGTTTCTCGGAAATGGAGGAAATCTCGGTTAGTGGCTTTAATATCCTCGTTCGTGCCAAGCGTGATGGCAAATGGTGGGTGTTGAAGGCGCTGGCATCCGATGTACGCCATAACGAAGTGTTCCGAAACCTGTTGCATAAGGAATATGATATCCTTTCTAAGATTCAGCATCCGGGTGTGGTTTGCGTGGAGGGCATCGAAGTGGTGGATGGTTACGGAGAATGCCTGGTGCAGGAGTGGATTGATGGGGTGACTCTGGATGAATGGCTCCAGAAGCCGCATTCCCGGTCGCAGCGCCAGCAGGTGGCTCATCAGTTGCTCGAAGTGATGGAATATGTGCATAGCCAGCAGGTGGTGCATCGCGACCTGAAACTCTCGAATATCATGGTTACGCGCAGCGGCTGTGTGGTGAAGGTGATAGACTTCGGATTGTCGGATGCCGATTACTATGCCATATTGAAATCGCCTGCGGGTACCGAGGGATATATCTCGCCCGAACAGCAGAAGGGTGGTCCCACCGATGTGCGAAACGACATCTACAGTCTGGGCATCATTCTGGATAAGCTGCAGCTCGGCTTGTCTTGTCGCCTTTCCATCAGGCACTGTCTTTGTCCCCTCGAAAGGCGCTATCCTAATGTAGCAGCCCTGCGCCGTCATATCCTGATGCTCCACCATTCTCTGCTGGCGCTTTGGATAGTTCTGTCTTTGTTGCTGGTGGGTGCCGTAGGTGGTGCTATATATAATAAGGTGAACCAGCCGGAGCGTATCTATGATGTGGTGACCCAATTCAGGGCAGGCAACTTTCTGTGTACTTTCTGGGGCGGCGGTGTTGTTTCGGTGAAGGCTATCAACCAAAAGGATTCCTGCATCGAGGTTCCCAAGACGGTGACTTATCAGGGCATGACCTATAAGGTGGATGAGATAGAGAAGAATGCCTTTGCCCGGCATGCCGTTCTGAAGTGGCTGGTATTCCCCGATACCAGATTTCATGTGATGCGTGGCATGATTACCGGCAGTCCGCATATTCAGAGCATCTGTTTTCGCAGTGTAGAGCCGCCCATTATAGGCAATGCCATCTGGAAAACCAAAATCACGGATGTATTCGAGGCTCCTTGCTTTGAAAAGGTAAAGCTGATGGTTCCCAAGGGCAGCCTTGATGCCTATCGGAAATCTCCTTGGGGTAAGTTCAGGCATATCGAGGAATATGAATAAGCCAAGCATGGAATATAAAGAGGATAGTCTGAAAATATAAAAGAGGGTGTGCCATAAGTCCATGACACACCCTCGTAATTGAGGCATTTTGACATTTGAAGATTATTTATCGGGTTTCTTTTAGCCCCTTCCTATATGACATTATTCTGTTTGGTAATGATATGAATATTTTTTCAATATCATTTTCTTGTCATTCTCATAAAAATATTTTTCAATTAACCTGCCAGAATTGTCATATGTAAAATAGGTGGAAAAGCCTCGTTCGTCTGTTTGTCTTATGATACCAACGTAAGGCTTGTATTCCAAAGTTATTATCATCGCATGTGGTAACTGTAGTCTTAATTTTTCTATTTGTTTCCAATCATTTTCAGTCGGTACCGATCTGGCTTCTATCGTGTTCAATGTTGATTCTGGTAAATATTGAATTAACTCAGAATAATTGCAATTCGTAATCTTTGCTATAGGATACATTCCCAGATATGACCATATAAGAATGGTGGAAGTATGATTCTCTACGATTTCCCGAGGATTTCCATAAGATGAATAATGCCCCAAATCTTTCCTTTTTGCATATGCGCTCTTTAAAACAGAGACATCAATAGGGGTATTCAGTTCTGCTTTATATTGAGCTAATGGCACATAAGTATTCCCCTGCTTGCCATATTCAGTTTTATTTGCGGATATTATTTTCTCGTTAAGATAACTTTGGCTTTCTATAGGAATTCCTACGATATTAGCTTCTGTCATCTGTTTGTATAAATTGTCGTTTTTATCTGACGGATACAAACATACATCTTTATATGTCCCCAAGGATGTGATAGTTTCAGTCTCACCCAATTGGAAATATGGATTGTATGAATAGTACATCTCTTCTTCTTTGAAATCTTTCCCATAATACGTTTCTTTTCTGGCGGAAGTTAGTAGTGGTTGTTCTATTTCATATATGTATGAATGAACATTTCGTTCATGTGGCATATAAACGAACCCATATACATTCTTGTTGCCAAATGTATCATAGTTATATTCCTCCACTTGTTTACATGTCTTCCATTCGTAAATCGATTTCTTCGTAAGAAGTCCATTCTTGCAGTTGAGTATGGTTGGTATGAAAGGATAGTTTTCTTCCTGGCTCATTTCTGGTTCGTTGATGTACTCGTATGAAACAGAATATTTACCACAGGTTTCTTTCACATTGTTATACCCATAAACATATCCATCTTTCAAGGTGCTCATAGGTGTTACAGCATGAGAACTTTGAACCAAGTAAGTGTTTGATGAATTATTTGAGGCATCTTGGAAGTATTGAAGGTTATATACATAGGAGGTAGTTTGTGGCGTTAATAAGTTTCCACCACTATAATTAAAAGACCGTGTTTCGCTACCTCGTATTTCCTTAATACGCAATCCTCCAATAGGTACTTCTACCCCAGGTTCAACATAGGTTCCCGTATCTGTGTAATATATGGCAAAGACGGCATCCTTAATAGGGGAATATATCTCGAAACTATAAGTGCCAGCAGACAACCCTAGATTATAGCTAGGGTACTGATAAGGATTTGCTGCATTTATCATTTCATTCGGTGCTGTTAAAGAATAATACCAATTTTCGTTCTTGCTTCCATCATTCTTTATTCTATATACTCTAAACACAGGATATGATTCATTGTTATAAAGATATGGTAAATCAGAAGAACCTATCAATAAATTTTCAGCATAACCATGAATTTCAAAAACGGTATATGTGTCGATCTTTATGGTTGCCGTTCTTGTTCTTGGAATATTCGTATAATCTTCGTCATCAACCTTATCTGTATAGCAGGCACCTAGACTTGCCGTTATTTTTTTGCTGACTGTTGTCGGTGGAGTCATACTTGTTGGTACTTCATAATTGTATTCATATTCTTCTCCTGTTGGAAACTTTAGCTTTTGCAAAGTTCCCACTCTCATTGAATTTAAGTTCGGTGTCTTATCGGCCCCATGATAAAGTGTTCCATTATATGAAGCTGGGAAATAGAAGTTAGCTCCTTGTTTTATTCCATTGCTATACCCCCATGAGTCTGTATTGTTAGAGTTCTTAGCCGGCAAGTCTCCTGGATAGTACTCCATCGCATACTTGATAGTTTTATCTGTATTGTCAATTACAGAAACAAGCATGAGTCTTTTGAATACATGAGCGTATGAATCTGTTCTGTTAGCGTTCATGTATTTATAAGAGAATGAATAGCTTTTAATGATATCATCTGTTTTGTCCTTGATGTAAAGCCCAACCAATTTCTTGGGAACATTCAATGGATACATACTATTGCATGCCTTAATGTCCTCGCGGGTTGTTGTTTGAAAGTTAACACTTCCTGCATCCCAGGTGATTTTTGCCAGATGATATCCTTCAATCATTGTTTTGCTGCAAGAATATTGAGGGCTGGAAGACATGGTGTAACCATTGCCACTTGTATTCAGCAAATTATACTTTAAGACTGATTCTGCTGTTGGTAGCTGATAGTTTTCTGCTTCATATTCAAATGTAATGACCTGTTTCTTGGAAGTAACTATCTTTGTTAATAACCATGAGGATGTATAGTCGAAAGAGGAGGGATACATATCGCTTACACGTTGTTCGAACTCGTCACAAACTGCTTGTGTTAATGTGTAGTTCATGTTTAGCTCATTATTTCTATGGAAACAATGAGTCGTCTCCTTCAATTCAAAGAAGTACTGATTACCATAGGTATCCACTACCTCGAAGGTAAAAGTGCCACTTTTGTTGACGCTTTTTCCGTGTATTTTTATCTGTACATGGTTCTTTCCTGTGCATGACAAGAGTATAGGTCCTCTAGTCTTGTCAATCAGGAACTTACCAGAAGAGCCTGGTATGCAATAGCAGAATACATCTGGTTCAGAATCTTTGGCCAACAACCAACTTGCGCCTAGGTTGTTAGTTTTAAAGTAGCTCTTGTCAATTGGAGCTTTGGCTTCTGGAGCAAAGTAATATCCTTCCTCCATCCCATTGTCATGCCCTGCGCCGTATTCATGAAAATCATCACCGCATTTGACAGTACGAGTTATCATACCTGCACAATTGAGATTCCATCCAAGGCCTACCCATGATGCCTCTTGGGCAACTTTGATGCCTGACGCATGATAGCTTAGGTTAATGGGGAGTTCCAGACCACGCAAAGGGATAGTATATAACGGAATGCTTATTTCCGGAGTTCCCGTATAGTATGAAACTGGGCAGTCTATGGCCTGTGCCAATCCTGCTACGGTTGGTGATTTGGGTGCAAAGAGGATGTCTTGTGTCACGATGTCGGACTGAGTAAGAACCGTAGAAGCGGTTGCATATTCATAGCTTGGATTGCTGTCAAAATGTTTGTTTGTAATATTAGAGACAGTATCACTTTGTGATAAGACTTCCAATGGAGCCAAAAATAGCATGAAAGCTATGATGCTTTTATAAATGTTATTTGTATTCATATCAATGCGTTTGTTTTAAGTTTATAACAATGAATATAAAACGATTAAGCCTAATAGCAGTACAGGAACTACAATGAAGCCTAATGCAAGCCATCTATATTTATTCTTGTACTTTCTATGCATTTGCAGGAGTATTCTATAATATCTTCTATTTGGCAATAATACAATGGTTAGTATAATTGGAATAGAGACATGAAATGCTAATGAATTAAAGTTGATGCGTGAAAAGTTCTCTCTTCCGACTAATAGCATTATAGAAATTATCAGAGTTTCAGTCAAAATAGACAAAGATGCAGAAAGCCCGATGATAGTATCAAATATACCACCACCGAATCTTCTTTGCCAACAGTAAATCTTATAAAATATTAGTTTTAATAATTCCATATCAATATGTTCTTTCTAAATTAATGTTTCCACTTGATTCTAAATACATCATACTCAGAGTATATGCAATGCCAATGCCGAGACCTATAGGGCCTCCGTATATAGATAAAATACCCATGGCTACATCAGCAATATCTTTTGCATATATATTCAAGTTGGTACCCCCATTTTGAATATAGTCTTCTAAATCTAATAAAGAAATAGAAACCCCACCCCATCCCAGTACTTTTCCTGCCATTTTACTTGCATTAATGAACTTGCTCGTCCCGCTTCCGAATGCTTTTAGGTTCAGATTCGTCAGTTCGCTATACGATTTCGTATGCATTCTCATGTAAGAGTTATCGGTCTGCATAGCGGTGGCGGCATCAAACAGTTCATTTTGGAGGCTGATGGAACTTCCTGTTCCAAACAGACCTACATTTATGTTTTGTAAGGTTTTGATAGTCTGGAATGCATTACCAACTAAAGCCATTCCGGCTCTAAAAGTTAACCCGACACTCGTTGCTTCCCCTTTTTCAATTCGCCCAAAATTGACGTAATATTCCTCTTTCTCATCATTGTAGGTAAGATTTGAAAGAAAATCGGCGTCTTTGGCATGAAGCTCGAAGTTCTTGTAGTAGTCGGCGGGTGGATTTCCTTCATTAATGCCTTCCATGAAGCGTCTTATCGCATCAGGATTAGTCGTAGACCAATAGTCAAGTCCAAAAGGATCCATGCCATTGGCAAAGTTGTTGAGGCAAAAGGCATAGGGGGTCGTAGAGGCATAATCTTCGCTTTTCCGATCCATACTAGTCCATCGTCCAAGGGCACTATCGTAGTTTCTGAAGCCAAAATCATGCAGATTCAACCCAAATGTCTTGTTCAGTTCTTTTCCGTTGAATGCGTATGGTTGAAAATCCACATTGGAACTAAGGTCTGGGATGATGTTGCCTAGTGCATCATAGGTAAGGTATTGTTCCACCTTGCCTTTCTCATCAAAGACGGCCCTAACGCTACCCTGTTGGTCTTGCGTAAAATAATGGTAGTGCGCTATACCTTCATTGAGGGAAGCGAAGCCACCATTGAAAAGAACTTTATCCACCACTCCGTTTCTTAAGATGAAATTCCCAAGATATTCAGTAGTGTCGCTGGTTACAGTGTATTGTGATGCCGATTCCGTCAATTGAAGCCCACTGGGAACAAAAGGTACAGGGGATTGTAAATGATGTACAACCCTCAGTTTTCCTCCGTTTGGAGTATAGCAATATTCTACTTGATGACTATTTTTCATCCTGATGCGTTTGGGAAAATTCAGCTGGTCATATTCAAACAGCTCGATACCTTTATTCTTGTCGTTTGTCATGGCACCATTCGCATCATAAACATATTCTACATCAAAGTTGTATCCGTCCTTGAAATCTGTACTACCTTTATGACAGACGTCTTCTGCGTAATCCGATACAGATTTGAGCTGGTTTCCCGTATATTTCAGCGTCAGATTATCAACGAGTCCAAAGGTTCCATCGTCTTTTTTCCCTTGACGTTTCAACTGGTTGATGTTGCCATTCAGATCATAGGATGGTATCTTCACTCCGTATTTCCAATCCTGTACTATTACACCATTGTCATTTGTATAATATATACACTCTGTCAAGCGGTCAAGCTTATCATAATTATGCTCTACATGATGTTTCTCCATGCTGTTTGGTAAGGTGAACTCCGCAGTTGCAAGATTGCCATTGAAAAAGTCATTCCCTTCGTTCATCTCATAGTATGTGTACATCAGTTCCTCATCCAAACCTGGTGACTTAATATTTCTCAGCCATCCACGGGTATTATATTTATAGTTGGTGCTGGCATTTCCTTGTATGTGTGACACCAATCTGCCTAATTTGTCATATACGGGCTTGGATGTAACCTGATAGGGCTGTCCATCAATAGAGAGTTTGCTCTCTATTCTCTTTCCTGTTGCAGAGTGGTAACTGTTTTTGCTGGCAAAAGTATGTGTGGTACCCCTGTAATTCAGGATACTTAGGCTCCTCTCTGGCAATCCCGTATAGTTTAGGTCATAGGCTATGAGCAGGCTTTTGTCTGCTCCGTACGAGCCTACACTTTCTGCAAGTCTTCCTCTATGATCATAATAGTGGGCATGGTAGAGCTTTTCACCGGATGAACATACTTGAAGTTGCCCAGTGAGGAGACCTTTAGTCTGGGCAGTGATGTTTTCCGTGATGGTCATGTTGCCATCAGAGACCTGTTCTTTAGAATTTAGTTTTCCAGATATGCCGACATTCTGGAAGAGGGAACTTGCCAAAAAATCATAATTGTCATAATATCGCACTTCCTCCAACTCGAAATCTTGAAATTCGCATGGCTCCTGGCATACATATCCCGTTTGGGCTATTCCTGAGGAATGAGAATCATACTTAATTACATTATCGCCGTTTATATGGATGTCTTGCGAACAAGTTCCTTGTATGCAAAGTCTTCCTAGGGCATCATACATGAAGACTCTATACAAGCTTCTCGTGCAGAGCATGGCATCTTGCATAATTACAAGCTTATCGCTAGAATTGTATCCAAAGAGTGTTTTAATCCCCCCAGGGAGAATTTTGCTAACTATACGGTTTCTCTCGTCATATGAATATTGGTAGGTGTATAGTGATACATCAGGTGTCTTTTGATATTGGGGAGTTAGGACATAACGTAATCTGTTAAGTTTATCGTAGACATAATAGGTGTCATGATTTTCTTCCCCGATACCCCGTTCCAAGACCTTCCTTCCCAACTCATCAAAATATACCTCTTTTACATGACCGTTTTCATCCCGTCTTTTCTGACATTTCAGCTTGTCTTTTTCATAGAACTCTCCTTTGTCTATGAGAATTCCATCCTGTTCTGAAATGGTATAGTGTTTAATGGTGTTTGCCTTGTTGAGTAAGAAGTCGTAGTTTACGGATCTTTCATCGTCATACCAGTCAAAACCAGGACCAAGAATAGAAGATAAGTTGCCTAGTCCGTCATATGATAGGGTTGTGTATGCAAACTCGTCCTCATCATAACTGTCTCGCGACTCCTGGGTTAGATTATAGGAGGTTTTATACGAACAGTCATTTTGAGAATCTATGAGAGAGGACTGCCTGTTAAGCATTCCGCTATTGTTGTACTCGTAATAAGTACGCACATAATTGCCATTACCCGAGCCATTGTTGAGGTTTTGGCTTAATCTTCCCTTTTTGTCAAAGTAATCTATGTTTATACAATTGTTACTCCCCGAAGGTGTCGTGAAGATTTCTGTCTTGACGTAGTTGGCGTTTGCTGATTGCGCTATGGCTATCAGGCGGAAAACCATGAGCAGAGCAGACAGAGCGATTCTTTTATATGTCAATTTCATAGGCTGAAAGATTTACAATATACTTGACCATCAATAAATATGTAGGCTACATAAATACCTTTGCATAGATGAGATAAATTAAAACTGAGTTCTCCAGATGGAAGTATATTTTGTTTGGAATAATTCTTGCTGCAGTATACAATTCCTGCAATGTCACAAATTTGAATTCTGAAGTCGTGGCTTTTTGCGCTACTATAGCTGATTTTTAGCTGTTTGGCAGTAACACTCAGACTATACTCAAACAATGGAAGATCTTTTTGATTGTTTGTGTTTTTTTCGTCTTCTTGAGATTCCAGAAAAGTGTTGCTATGATATTTATAGCAAACTGAGTTTTGGGAAACGAGAAGATTGTTTGCAAAAAACCTCTGATTTTCATAATTCAATATGACTTGATAATTTGTAGCATCATACCATATATATGATTTTACCATTCTTGTTATGGGAGCTTGCTCTCTTTTTTGAGGATAATTAATAGATACATTTTCTTTTTTTTCACGAACCAGCAATACGACATTTTCGATTACTTCTTCTTGATTCACCATCATTTTCCCCATACCAATAACCTTAATAACCTGATTTCCACTAATACTCATATTGTATTTTCCGCAATATACCCCCTCGGCATTATAAGGTGAAACTACAGAGTCGTTTAGTTGCAGATTAAAGGGGATAATCTGCAATCCTTTTGGGTTATATTCTAAGAATGTGGTAGGATTTTCTGAGGTCATTAAGGATAATCCGTCTTTCGTGCGAATATACTTAGACAATTGCTTGTCTGCCACGACAATAATAGTATCATTCTTGTCTAGGTATTTTATATAATCCACGTTGCTTATGCCAGATGGTGTTGTTATATGCCAGATGCAATTTTTTCCTTTTTGAATCTCTGGTGTTTTTTCTATTTTTATTCTTTCTGTCTTATTGTAGGCAAATATGGAAAGATAATTTATAGGTAACAAAGCCACGAGGATTATTTGCAAGACGTTTGGCCCTGCAAATATACATTTATTGTAGATATTATAGGAGATGTTACAATTCATCTTATTGGCTTTTAAAAAATGATAAGGAGTATTTTGAGGGTGTGCCATAAGTCCATGACACACCCTTTTGCATTTTTATTCTTTAGTACCACACTTCAATCTGTGGCGACTCCTTTGCGTAACTTGGCATGCATCTGCCTATTCTTGCACCAATATAGGTTGGGTCGCAGATGTAGTAGGTCTTGCCCTTGTATTCGTAAGATGTGCCGTTTGCCACTGGCTGGTTGAAAGCCACGGCAGTACACTCATGACCAGGGAACTGGATGAGATGCACATCAAGACCCAGAATCTCGTGCACCAGATAGGCATAGAATATGGCACGATCCTCGCAGTCGCACTGCGGATAATAGAGCGTCTCCTCGAAGTAGAAATACTTCTCGCGCTTAAACTGCTCATCATCGGTGGCGTATGGGAATCCCTTCTGTATGAATCGGAGGATACGGTTGGCTGCATCCTGTTCGTCTAATCCTTCTACCTGGCTGCGGATCTGTTCTACCACGCCGTCGCGGAACTTCTTATCTACCACAGAAGAGGCAACGGTAGGAATATCGATTACCGGATATTCATTGAGCAGCGGCATGATGCCCGTAGGCACTTCGCCCTGCAGGGTGATGCCGCCACCCTGGTAACTGAATGGCTTGGTGTTGCTTCCAATCATGGCCTTACCGGTGAATCTCAGCTCCATGTCCTTGCCCAGTTCTGCATCCTTCGGCAGATTGCAGGTGCGGAATGCGCCGCTTTCATCTATGTTGGGATAGATATAATATTTCTTGGCATCGATATAGATGTACGATTTCTCGAACACGTGCTCCACGTAGGGGATAAGCATTGCCACCTCATGGTCGTTCATGCCCAGGCGCACGTTGTAGCCACAGTTGGCAAGCACATATTGTGCTGCCACAATCTTTTCGTTTTGGCTGGCCTGTGGCATTACGGCGTTGATGTATTTCTCTACGAGCATGGCCGATGCCCAGTCGCTGAGTCCCATCTTTCTGGATTCTGTGGCAAAAGCCTGGGTCACCTCCTTGAGGTCAGACTTCTTCAGCATCTTCCAGTATTCCGCCACATCGTTGGTAGAAGCAATATCCCTCTTTTCCAGCAGAATGGCTTTCTGGAATTGGATGGTCTCGCCATAGTAATCCACATCGATGGTAGGCTTGCTTTCCGGCACCTTTACGTGTCCTATCTTGGGCAGGGCTGGCATCACGGGGATAGCAGCCACGGCTGGCATCAGCAACGACGGAAGCAGGATGCCCGAGCCTTTGTATTCGATGTCTGGGATATCTACGTCAGGCTTGGTTTCTGGCAAATTGGGCTTGCTGACGGGATCCACCTCTGGGCGGATGGTAGGTGCCTTGGGATTCTTCTTGTTCACAGGCACCTTAGCCAAAGGGTTTGTGGGAAGTGCCGGCATCTTTGTAAGGTCTGGCTTCTTGCTGATGTCACCCACGCCCTCTTTAGGGATGTCGATGCCCGAACCTTTGTATTCGATATCTAGAATATCCGGCTTTTCCTCAGGCAGCTTAGGCTTGTTTACGGGGTCGATGGTAGGGCGAACCTTAGGTGCAATCGGGCTGACTGGCATCTTCGGTTTCATGTTCACCGGCTTTTCGGGCTGCTTAGGCTCCTCGTAAACAGGTGGAGTCTTAGGCTTTGGAACCTGTGAGCGTGCATCTCCCTTAAATTTCTTATACTCTTTCCATGCACCTTGCATGTACTTATCGTAGTCGGTAAGTATGGTGTTACGGAACTTGTTATAGTCGTCCTTCATGCCTTGTCGGACCTGCTGGAACTGCTTCACGAAGTCATCATTCTGCGCAAAAGTTGGTGTTGCTTGCAAGCCAAGCAACAGTATCATGCTAAGTGTTGGATATATTCTTTTCATGAGCTCTTTTTTATGTTGTACACTATAAAGATAGGTATCTTGTGCAAAGATACTATTTTTTTCTTTATGGTCAAACAAAATTCATAAAAAAAGCTCTCTACCCCATTATTTTTTGGGATAGAGAGCCTAATGGTGCGGTTCTTAGAAGTTACTTGGTCAAACTATGTCCTAGACCTCCTTATTGTCATTATTATGCTATCTTTATCTTTGTCTTGTATTTTGTCGTCGGCTGCAAAGTTACGAAAAACTTTTGAGAGTAGGTTGGTCCATTTTGGTTCAATTTCATCAAGCAATGAAAAAATGGGAGAAAATGTGGATTGAATGGAAAATATTGCTTATCTTTGTCGCCACAAATGGTTTATTTGTAAAATAACGAACTAGAAACGAATATGATATGGTAGAACATTTTAATCAAGAAGATTTCGAACGACTCAAACACGAGGTGGAAATATTGGTGGGAAGAACCATCATGTCGCCTAAGGATTTTGAGTTCCTTACCTGCCAGATATTGGGCTATACCAAAGAGAGCATCTCGATAAGTACCCTGAAACGCATGTGGGGATACGTGGCTTCTTCCTGCAAACCAAGCGCATATAATCTCAATCTCCTCTCCCGTATGGTGGGCTATCCCGATTGGGAATCGTTCGTAGCAGGAAAGAATGCCGTCTCTTCGAGCCGGTTCTTCGTGAAAAGCAAGCTCGTGGCGGAAGCGCTCAACCTGGGCGAACAGGTGAAGGTGAATTGGCATCCTGGAAGAGTGATAGTTGTAGAATATTGTGGTGACGACCGCTTCGAGGTGATGGAGAGTGTGAACAGCAAGTTGTCGGTGGGCGATACCTTCGTCTGCCATCAGTTTGTTGCCGATGAGCCTCTCTATCTCTCCAATCTGCATCATCCCGGCATCCTGCTCTGCAATTATGTGGCAGGACAGAACGGAGGTATCAAATGGTGCATTGTAGAAAATGAAAAAGAAGCCAAAGAGGCCGTACGTACAAAAGAATAGCACGTACAAAAGAATAGTAAGTATAAAAGTAGAATACAAAAGCATAAGAAAAGCGAAGGGCATGGAGTTCACGTTTGTGAACTTCATGCCCTTTAAACTATAAACTGTTAACTCTTAACTATATTCAAGCCCTGTTAACTATAAACTCTTAACTGTCAACTCATATCAAGCTTCATGCTGTCTTACACCCATGCGGGCCTCCACTACGTTCACCACGTAGTCGCCGAGCTTCTCGCACTCCTGGATGATGTCCATATACATCGTACCGATGGCGTAGGTGTAGAGATGATTGTTTACATCGTTGATGTTCTGGCTCTTCAACTGGTTGCGATAGTTGTTGATCTCGTTCTCGATGTTGAAAGAGAGGTTCGCATCGTTATCCACCTTATGACCCACCAAGGTGATGTTCATCTGGGTGAGGGCATTATCCGTAAGCTCCATCATCTGATGTATGTGCTCATACTGAGAAGGAATGAAGTCTTCCTTGCCACGGATGCGGCGGTTCAGGGTGCGTGCGATGTTGAAGCAGCTGTCACCGATACTCTCGATTTCAGAAATCTCACGGAGCATGGCACGAATCTTTGCCTTGGTCTCGTCAGAAAGATGAGAATCGCTCACCTGGTCAAGATACTTGGCAATCTCTATCTCCATGTTGTCAGAGATACCTTCGTATTTTTCGATGCGGCTATAGAGTTTTACAAACTTTTCTTCATTGGTCTCGCCAAGAAGCGTCTTCACCATGCCGAACATGCGCTGGATGCGCTCTGCAAAACAATGGATTTCCTTCTGTGCCTCCAAGACTGAGATTTCCGGTGTCTTCATGATACCGCTCTGGATAAAGCGCAGGCGGAAGTCGTCCTCATCGGTATTCTTCTTAGGACGGATAATCTTGCATACCAGCTTCTCTATCTGTGGAATGAACCATACCAGGATAAAGGTATTGGCGAGGTTGAAGGTGGTATGGAAGGCGGCAAGCACAAAGGATAGCTTGGTTGCATTGGCTACGAAATGAGGATCAGTCTTCTCCATGGCATCGTCGAAACCTACCCAGCCGCAAACCAGATGGATGAACGGGTGGAATATGCAGAGTATCCAAAGCACACCGAAGATGTTGAATACCATGTGCGCCATCGCCGCTCTCCGGGCCTGGGTATTGGCGGTGAGCGCTGCCACATTGGAGGTTACGGTTGTTCCGATATTCTCACCCATCACAAGCGCAATGCCCTGATAGATTGGCAATACGCCGGTAGAGCAGAGTATCATCGTAATCGCCATGACGGCTGCCGAACTCTGCACGCACATAGTGAGTATACTACCGATAATCAGAAAGGTGATGGTGGTCTGGAAACTGTGAGGGTCGAAACTTGCAAAGAATTCAAGAACCGGCTGATTATGAGCCAGATCCATGTCGATACCGGTTTGGCGTAAAGTTCCCAAACCGAGAAACATAAAGGATATACCGAAGATGAAGTCGCCGATAATCTTGCGCTTCTTGCTGTAAATCAGGATGATGGCGATGAAGAACGCCGGCCATACAAAATCTGTGATGTTAAACGAGAAACCGGCACTCATAATCCATGCGGTGAGCGTGGTTCCTATGTTGGCGCCCATGATAACGGAGATAGCCTGGGCTAGGGTAAGGAGACCGGCATTAACGAATGATACGGTCATCACTGTTGTGGCTGTAGAAGACTGCACCGCTGCGGTGATGAGCGTACCCGTGAGGATGCCCGTCAAACGGTTGGTGGTCATTGTTCCTAACACATGGCGGAGCTGTGGTCCTGCCATCTTCTGCAAACTGTCGCTCATGGTCTTCATACCGAACATCAGTAGGGCGAGTGCTCCAATAAGCTTAAAAAATATCCAAATCGACATATAATAACTTAATTAATGTTGTCAAATACATCTGGTTTCCGAATTTCTTCGTAACTTTACACTCTGTAGGCGTCTCTCTTCTAAAAAGAGTAAGCCGATGCTCAAAAAGCACCTTTGGGGGCTTCGAGAGCGGGTAGATTAGTTTAATTTTGTAACATAGTTTTAATACAAATGAAACAAGTAATTCAAATCCGTTGCAAAAATAATAAAAAATCTCAGAAAGTAGAAATCGGAAGCACACTTTTTGATATTTTTTCTGCATTTGACCTTAAAATGACCCACGGACCGGTGTCTGCAAGGGTAAATAACAAGGTTGAAGGCATGCATTATCGTGTTTATAATTCTAAAGATGTGGAATTCCTTGATATGACTTCTTCATCCGGTTCGCGTGCATATACCCGTACCCTCTTCTTTGTTCTCTGCAAGGCGGTACAGGACATTTATCCTGCTACAGATGTGGTGATTGATATCCCCGTATCGAATGGTTTCTACGTAGATATCCGCCTGGGCAGACCTGTTGTAGATGAAGATGTGAACATCATCCGCCGTCGCATGCAGGAGATTATCGATGCCAGGATGCCGATACGCCGCTTCACCGTGCCTACCGAAGAGGCTGTTGCGCTGTTCCAGGAGAAAGGGGATGTTGAGAAGGTGAAACTGCTCAAGACGTCGGGCTCTATCTATACTACCTATTATAAAATAGGTGATTATGTAGATTATTACTACGGCACGCTGCTCACCAATACCTCGCAGCTCTATCTCTTCGGGCTGGAGAAATATTATGATGGCATGCTCCTGCGCATTCCTTCGCTCAAGAACCCGGATGTGCTGGGCGAAATGACCCGACAGGACAAGATGTTTGAGATATTCAAGGAGCATCATCGCTGGCAGAGTATCCTGGGCATCAGGACTGTAGGCGATTTTAACCAGGCGATAGATGCCAATCATTCTACCGACATCATCAATATCAGCGAGGCGCTGCAGGAGAAGAAGATTGCCAAGATTGCTGAGGAGATTGCCAGCCGCAAGGGCGTGAAACTGGTGCTGCTGGCAGGTCCTTCTTCTTCGGGCAAGACCACTTCGTGCAAACGCCTGAGCATACAGCTTGCCGTAAACGGATTGAAACCGCTCCAGATTTCGCTCGATGATTATTTCGTAGATAGGGAGAAAACGCCGAAGGATGCTTCGGGCGAATATGATTATGAGAGCATCTATGCCCTGGATCTCGATCTGATCAACGAGCAGTTCAATGCCCTCTTCCGTGGTGAGGAGGTAGAATTGCCGAAGTATGATTTCCAGAGCGGAAAGAGTAAAAAGAGCGGCAACAAGCTGAAGATGAACGATAACAATGTACTGGTGGTAGAGGGCATTCATGCATTGAACCCAGAGCTGACGGCCCACATCCCACAGGAGCAGATATTCAGAGTATATGCTTCGGCGCTGACCACGATTCTTCTGGATAATCACAATTATATCCCGACGACAGACAACCGTTTGCTCCGCCGCATCATCCGCGATTACAAGTATCGGGGTGTCTCTGCCCAGGAAACCATTCATCGCTGGCCTTCGGTAAGGGCGGGTGAGAACAAGTGGATATTCCCATTCCAGGAGAATGCCGATGCGATGCTCAATACGGCGATGCTTTATGAGCTGGCTGTAATCAAGACGCAGGCAGAGCCGCTGCTGCAGCAGGTTCCGGAGAATTGCGAGGAATATGCTGAGGCTTACCGGTTGCTTAAGTTCCTGAAATACTTCAAGGGTATACCTTATAATAATCTGCCGCCTACTTCGCTTCTGCGAGAGTTCCTGGGGGGCAGCTCGTTCCATTATTAAAGGTTTTATCTTTCGGAGATAAGTTGGCTGTTTGAGTAGGACAGCCAACTGGCAGAAGCCGGACAGCCGACTAGCACCTTATCCGCTAGTCGGCTGTTTGTCTTTAACAGTTCTCGGAACTGGGTTTATCTGATATCCTTTTAGACGTCTGATTTTCTTTTTTATGCGATAGACGAAAAACTCTTCACTCTTCACCAAATGCTCCGAACCCCCTGTGTTTATCGGCATTCCGAGGGGTGAAGAGTGTTCGGGCACTCTTCACCCACTCTTCACCACTCTTCACCTTCTGTTGAAGCGGTCTTGTACCTCTTTTTAATTGAACTTTCGTAAGTTTTGCCCCACACGCCCTGGGCTAGGAGCTTTTGGGTCTTCAGCCCGTACTTGAACCGCATGCGAAAGTTCAGTTTTTTTAATGTCTGTTGGTGAAGAGTGGTGAAGAGTAGGTGAAGAGATAAAAACAACTCTTCACCCCTCGGAATGCCGATAAACACAGGGGTTTCGGGCCGAAAGGTGAAGAGTGAAGAGTATTTCAGAGTAGAGTTGCTATACTTTATTATAAAGCGTACGAATTTATAAAGCCTGCGGCTTAGAGCTTGCTGCCATAGCACAAGTCACCGGCGTCGCCGAAGCCTGGCACGATGTACTTATGCTCGTTCAACCCCTCATCAATAGAGGCACACCAAATAGTAGTCTTGTCCTCAGGGAAGGTCTTCTTGATGTGCTCAATGCCCTCAGGTGCAGCGAGAACACAGGCAATGTGGATATGTTTAGGATTGCCCTTGGTGAGGAAAGCCTTCATCCCCATCTCCATGCTGATACCTGTGGCAAGCATAGGGTCGGCAATGATGAGCACCTTATCAGTAAGATCAGGTGTGGCGAGGTATTCGATATGTACGCCCACCTCAGTATGCTCCTTGTTGGTATACTCGCGATAAGCACTCACAAAGGCATTGCCAGAGTGGTCGAAAATATTGAGAAAACCTTCGTGGAAAGGAAGTCCGGCACGGAAGATCGTACCGATGACAATCTTTTCGGTAGGAAGATTGACCTGGGCCACACCGAGTGGTGTAGTCACCTCAGTCTTTTCGTAATTAAGAGTCTTTGATATTTCAAAGGCTTCATACTCACCGATTCTCATAATGTTGTTGCGGAAGAGCAATCGGTTCTTTTGATAATCGCAGTCACGCATCTCAGCCAGATAGCGGTTGATGATGCAATTGTGCTCGCTCAGATTATTTATCTTCATATAGTTGTAGTTTTTCTGCAAAGATATAATAAATCTCGGAAACGGCAAAATGTTTGGGCAATTATTTTCTCTCTGGGGAATGAAAGAACATGTTTCTATCTTATTTTTCCTTCAAATATTCTCTTATATATAAAAGAGGTGTAAATCTCAGCTTCAAATTCTCCAAGCAGAGATTTTTTGCAAAGTCAACGTGGCAAATATCAGATGAAATCTTCTATTTTTAACTTCTTTAACCTAAAAAGAATTTAAAATGCATTTTTTATGCATGAGAATCTTTGCCATAAAACATATTTTTCGTAACTTTGCGGCGATTTAGGAAACGAACAAATATTTCACAACTTAAATACATTTAAAGTAAAATGGCAAAGTTAGATTTGACAAAGTATGGTATTACTGGTGCTACAGTAATCGCTCACAATCCTTCTTACGAGAAGTTGTTCGAGGAGGAGACAAAGGCTGGTCTCGAAGGTTATGAGAAGGGTCAGCAGACAGAATTAGGTGCAGTTAACGTTATGACTGGTATCTACACAGGTCGTTCACCTAAGGATAAGTACATCGTAATGGATGAGAACTCAAAGGACACTGTATGGTGGACTACTGATGAATATAAGAATGATAACCACCCAATGTCTGAGGAGGTTTGGGGTACAGTGAAGGACCTCGCTGTTAAGGAGCTCTGCAACAAGAACCTCTATGTTGTAGATGGTTTCTGCGGTGCTAACAAGGATACTCGTATGGCTGTTCGTTTCATCGTTGAGGTTGCTTGGCAGGCTCACTTCGTAACAAACATGTTCATCCGTCCTACAGCTGAGGAGCTCGAGGCATTCGAGCCAGACTTCGTTGTTTACAACGCTTCTAAGGCTAAGGTTGAGAACTACAAGGAGCTCGGTTTGAACTCTGAGACTTGCGTTGCTTTCAACGTAACATCTAAGGAGCAGGTTATCATCAATACATGGTATGGTGGTGAGATGAAGAAGGGTATGTTCTCTATGATGAACTACTTCTTGCCATTGAAGGGTATGGCTTCTATGCACTGCTCTGCTAACTGCGATATGAACGGTGAGAATACAGCTATCTTCTTCGGTCTTTCTGGTACAGGTAAGACTACATTGTCTACAGACCCTAAGCGTAAGTTGATCGGTGACGATGAGCACGGATGGGATGACAATGGTGTATTCAACTTCGAAGGTGGTTGCTACGCTAAGGTTATCAACCTTGACAAGGAGTCTGAGCCAGATATCTACAACGCTATCAAGCGCAACGCTCTCTTGGAGAACGTAACTGTAGCTGCTGATGGTAAGATTGACTTCGCTGATAAGAGCGTAACAGAGAACACTCGTGTTTCTTACCCAATCTTCCACATCAACAACATCCAGCCAGGTTCTTCTGCTCCAGCTGCTAAGCAGGTTATCTTCCTCTCAGCTGATGCATTCGGTGTATTGCCTCCAGTATCTATCCTGACTCCAGAGCAGACTCAGTACTATTTCCTCTCTGGCTTCACTGCTAAGTTGGCAGGTACAGAGCGCGGTATCACAGAGCCTACTCCAACATTCTCTGCTTGCTTCGGCCAGGCATTCTTGGAGTTGCACCCAACAAAGTACGCTCAGGAGTTGGTTAAGAAGATGAACAAGAACAACGCTAAGGCTTACCTCGTTAACACAGGTTGGAACGGTACTGGCAAGCGTATCTCTATCCGCGATACACGTGGTATCATTGACGCTATCCTGAACGGTGACATCGACAAGGCTCCTACAAAGCAGATTCCTATGTTCGACTTCAAGGTTCCAACAGAGTTGCCAGGTGTAGCTACTGAGATCTTGGATCCACGCGATACATACGCTGAGGCTTCTCAGTGGGAGGAGAAGGCTAAGGATTTGGCTGCTCGTTTCATCAAGAACTTCAAGAAGTATGAGACAAACGAGGCTGGTAAGGCTCTCGTTGCTGCTGGTCCACAGCTCTAATTCGATACTTCGAATTTATACTAAATATGGAATCCCGTTTCTTGCAAAAGAAGCGGGATTTCTTCGTTTTTACGCCTCGAAATCACTAAAAAACTTAAAAAATGCGCCTAAAAATGAATAATTTGCATAATAATAAGGAGAAAAGGTCGAGTTTTTAAAGAATTCTCAGTAAATTTGCAGCTAAAAATAAAATAGGATAGAATGAAAAGGAAGTTTTTTGCTTTCATAGCGCTGATTACAGCTACGCTCTCGCTCTCTTCTTGCTTGAGCAGCGATGAAACAACAGTAGAATATACACATGATACAGCCATCACGGCTTTCTCGTTGGGTAGTCTTGACAGATATACCAAAACGAAGGCAGGTAAAGATACCTTGCTCAAGGCTAATGTGACGGGCTCTGACTATAAATTTTACATAGATCAAGCACAACGCAAGATTTATAATGTAGATTCCTTGCCAGCCGGTACAAGGACAGCTGCCGTGTTGGCTACCATCACCAGCAAGAATAGCAGCCCTATTCTCCTGATGGATATCAACAAGCCTGATTCTGTCGCAGCATACTATTCAAGCTCTGATTCCATTAACTTCTCAAAGCCTCGCTTTATTAGAGTTTACAGCAGCGACTACTCTGCCTATGCCGAGTATAAGGTTACCGTAAACGTACATAAGGAGTTGCCTTATGAGTTTAAGTGGCATGAGCTGGCTCAGAACAACAGTCAGTTGGCTGCGTTCTCTGATCTGAAGGCTGTAGCTTGTGGTGATGACATCTATGTATTCGGCAAGACTGCCGATGGTACTAAGGTGCTGAAGTCAGCCATCAATGATGGCAGCGCCTGGTCATCTATTACGATGAACGTAGGCTTAAGTAGTGACGCTTACCAAAGTGCAGTAGCGCTGGATGGCAAACTCTATATCTCAGATGCCGGCAAGGTTTATGCTTCTGCCGATGCTGAAAGATGGACAGAGGTTTCTGAAAACGCAGATATCAAGCAGCTCATTGGTGCAAGCAGCAAGTATCTCTATGCTTATACTGCTGCAGGTATCTCTGTTTCAAAAGACAAGGGTGTCAGCTGGGAGCAGGAGAAACTTGATACAGATGCAGACTATTTGCCAACACAGAATATCTCAATGAATGTGGCTGGCGTACTCTCTGCTAAGGATGTAGAGAACGTAATGCTGCTGGGTACTCGCGACAAGGCTTTGAAAGATACGGTTGCTACCACATGGTTGCGCACGGTTGACTATGCAAATGAAGACGGACAGTGGAACTATCTGGAAATCGAAAACAATAAAAGTGGAAAGATGCCTTGGCTGGATCAGGTAATTACCTGTGCTGCCGATACAGGCTTCGTTGCTTTAGGCAGTAACGGCAAATGGTATAAGAGCCAGGATGCCGGATTGACTTGGAAGCAGGATAAGATGGTTGTTCTGCCTGCTAAGTTTGCTACTGAAGGTCGTTTCGCTTTCTGCCGTGACAAGCAACATTATTATTGGATTATCAGAAACGGATACGTATGGAGAGGACGTTTCAATATAGATGGCTGGAGCAAGGAAGACAAGGAAGATTAATCATCCTGCTTGCCTTCTTAACTCTGGGCTGTATGGCGGTTCGTGCACAGGACGATCCGCAATATCGCATGGAGATAGGCGCCGGTGTGGGAGTAATGACCTATGAAGGCGACTTTAACGGAAATGTGCTTAGCGACATGCAACCTGCCGGTTTCCTGGTGGGAAGATACAATTTCGACCCCTACAAGGACTTGAAACTGAGCGTGGGCTTTGGAAAAATAAAAGGTTCTTCGGCAAAAGTGGATACTTTCTATCCTGATTATGCGGAGAATCCCTATTCCTTCAATCATACGCTGGTGGATATGAATCTGGTGTTTGAGTACAACTTCTGGCCCTACGGAACAGGCAGAGACTATCGTGGAGCTCAGCGTCTGGTTCCTTATATACTGGGTGGCCTGGGAGCAACCTATGTAAAAGGTAACGAAAAAAATGTATTTACAGCCAACGTGCCTTTAGGCATCGGCGCAAAATATAAAGTGAACGAAAGGTTGAACTTGGGACTGGCTTGGACTTTCCATTTCTCGCTCAGCGATGAACTGGATGGTGTGAAAGACCCTTACTGGGTAAAGAGCAGTGGCATTTTCAAGAATACCGACTGCTATTCTACCATAGCCGTTTCGGTGACCTATAGTTTCAGTGCAAAATGTAAAACTTGTAATAAAGAAGAATGATGGACAACTTAGATATGAACAGGATTCCTGAGCACATCGCTATCATTATGGATGGCAATGGTCGCTGGGCAACAGAACGGGGCAAGGAGCGTAGCTTCGGCCATCAGGCTGGAGTAGATACCGTGCGCCGAATTACATCGGAGTGTACCAGGTTGGGGGTAAAATATCTCACCCTCTATACTTTCTCTACAGAGAATTGGAACCGTCCGGCCGATGAGGTTGCTGCCTTGATGGGACTGGTACTGACTTCGCTCGAAGATGAAATCTTCATGAAGAATAATGTCCGCTTCCGTGTGATAGGTGATTTGAAACGCCTGCCACAACAGGTGCAGGACAAGCTTCAGGAGACCATGGACCATACTGCGAAGAACGATTCGATGACTATGGTAGTGGCATTGAGCTATTCTTCACGTTGGGAAATCCTGAATGCTACAAAGAAAATGGTAAAAGAAGCGCTCGAGTCTGGTTCAACCTATGAGCAGATAGAGGATAAACTGACAGAGGAGAACTTCGAGAAGCATCTTGAGACCAGTTTCATGCCAGATCCTGAACTTCTGATACGTACAGGAGGTGAACTCCGTATCAGCAACTATCTTCTTTGGCAGATAGCTTATTCAGAGTTGTATTTCTGTGATACCTTCTGGCCAGACTTCAATGAAGAAGATCTGCACAAGGCAATAGCAAGTTATCAGAACCGCCAACGTCGATTTGGAAAAACTGAGGCACAGGTGGAAGAGGAGGAGAAATAGGCAAACCTCATACAAGCATAGAAAAATCATATTATATATCTGTCTCTTATACACATCTCCGAGCCCACG
>ENA-OZYO01000030-OZYO01000030.1-human-gut-metagenome-genome-assembly--contig:-NODE-30-length-27961-cov-6.585573_pt1 | contig 27961 bp, 16 predicted proteins | sample MGYA00243639_ERZ654135 | MGnify/ENA primary metagenome ERZ654135 (study PRJEB26926, sample SAMN06165000) | human gut metagenome | biome: ENVO:00009003; feature: ENVO:2100002; material: ENVO:00002003...
CCTCAAAACAGTGATAAACAGCAGAAAATCAAGGTTTTCGGACGGTCTGGGGGGGCATTACCTACTCTAGCTGCAAGTGAGACCTCATCAAGCCCAAAGGTAGAAAATGTTCAGCAGAACGAAGTTACCGTAAAGGGTGTAGTAAAGGATGCCAATGGTGAAGCCATCATTGGTGCGAGTGTTATTGAAAAAGGCAACGCCAAGAATGGTACTGTTACCGATATTGATGGCAACTATACCTTGAAGGTAAAGCGAGGCGCTACCTTGACAATCTCCTATATCGGATATATTAGTCAGGAAACCAAAGGTGGTAATATCATTTTGGAAGAAGACTTAAAGTCTTTGAACGAAGTGGTTGTTATCGGTTATGGTACTCAGAAGAAAGCTGATGTAACTTCTGCTGTTGTCAGTGTAAAGGCTGAGGACTTTACTAAGGGTAACTTCAATGATGCTGGTGATCTTATTAAAGGTAAGGTGGCTGGTTTGACAATTACACGACCTTCTGGTGACCCTGGTGCAACAACTCAGATTAGTCTTCGTGGTATAGCAACTGTATCAGGTAATGCTCAACCTTTGGTTTTGGTTGATGGTGTTCCTGGTTCTTTATCATCGGTACCACCTGAGAATATTGCATCTATCGACGTGTTGAAGGATGCTTCTGCTGCAGCTATTTATGGTACCCGTGGTGCTGGTGGTGTGATTATTATCACAACAAAAACCGGTCAGCGTGAGCAGCGTACGGAAGTGACATATAATGGTTATGTTTCTTTCTCAACTTGGGCAAAGAAGGCAGATTTTATGACTTCTTCAGATATTCGTGCCGGTAAAACTACTTTTAACGATGAAGGCTATGATACTGATTGGCTCGATGCAATCAGTCGTGTAGGTGTTACTCAAAATCACAGTATATCTTTGAGTGGTGGTAATGCCAAGACTTCTTATTTCGGCAACTTCACCTACCGTAAGGCAGAGGGTGTAATGAAGAAGACGGGTAATGAGTCAATGAGTGTAGCTTTTGATATGAGTCACTGGATGCTCAATGATATGTTGAAATTGAACATCAAGGTGAATGCTGACCAATATCAATATGATGTTAATGACGCAACTACTATATATCGTCAGGCTGTGATTCGTAACCCTACATCTCCAATCTGGAATGAAGATGGTTCTTATAATGAAGGTAGTTTGTTGCAGTACTGGAATCCTGTTTCTTTGCAGAATGAACAAAGTGGTAAGAATAAGAGCCAGACTGTAAAGATGACAGGTAATTTGACTTTTGAACCAATAAAAGGATGGCAGACGAATTTGATGCTTTCAAAAGATCAGACCATTAACCGTGGTGGAAATTATTATACTAGTAATCATTCTCTTCAAGGTGTGAATCAGAAGGGTTCTTACTCTGGATCTGCCTCACAGTCAGGTTATACCAGCGAGGCAACTTATCTGGAATTGACTTCTAAATTTATGAAGAACTTCAATAATGTTCATCGATTGGATGCTCTGGCTGGTTATAGCTACTCAGAAGATGTTTATGATGATGCTAGTATGTGGAATGGAAATTTCCCAACAGACTATTTCTCATATTATAATATGGGGTTAGGCTCTAAATTGACAGATGGACAAGCTTCAATGTCTTCTAGTAAGAACTCTAGCAAGTTGATTGGTTTCTTTGGTCGTGTAAGTTATGGCTATGCTGATCGCTATAATATACTTGCTAGTTTGCGTTATGAAGGTTCTTCTAAGTTTGGTGATAACCACAAGTGGGGTGCTTTCCCTTCAGTATCACTTGGATGGAATATCATGAACGAATCTTTTATGAAGTCAACAAAGTCATGGTTGAATAATTTAAAACTTCGTGCAGGCTGGGGTATTACTGGTGTGATACCTGGATCTTCTTATCTGTCATTACTTAGATATAGCTATAATGGTGGTAACTATTATAGAAACGGTAAATGGAATAAAGGTCTGAAGGCTGCATCTAATCCAAACCCTGACTTGAAGTGGGAAACTGCTCGTGAGTTTAATGTCGGTATTGATTGGAGCGTATTTAACGATCGTTTGTCTGGTAGTTTCGACTATTATAACAAGAAAACTTCAGATATGCTTTATGACTATACAGTTCCTTCTCCACCAAACTTGTATACCACAACTACAGCTAATGTAGGTGAGATGCGTAATACAGGTTTCGAGTTGATGATAAAGGGTGTTCCTGTTCAGACAAAGGATTGGAGATGGGAAACTCAGGCAACTTTACAGCACAATAGCAATAAGTTGTTGAGTTTGTCTAATGATCTCTATCAGACCGACAATACCCAGTGGTTGCAGGGTGTAGGTGATCCTGTTACCCAATATACGCATCGAGTTGCTGTAGGTGAGTCTTTGGGACAAATCTGGAGCTTGAAGGCTGTTGGTGTTTCAAACCAGGGCTTGTTCTTGATAGAGAACCCTAAAACAGGTCAGTGTGCAGAGTTCTATCAGGAAATGCGTAACGACTATGATAACTGGTATGAGTACATGGGTAGTGGTATTCCAAAGTTCACCTTGGGTTGGAACAATACCATCAACTATAAGGACTTTGATTTGTCTTTGCAGTGCAACGGTCAGTTTGGTTACAAGATTATCAACCAGCAGCGTGTGTTCTATGAGAACAATGCACATGCTTACAATAAGTTGAAGTCTGCGGCTGATGCTATAGGTGGTAATCGTCCATTGTCTGGTGCACAGTCTCAGGTTGTAACAAGCTATTATATCGAGCATGGTGACTATTTCAAGTTGAGTTCCTTGACATTGGGTTATACCTATACTCCAAAGAAGAAGACTTACATTCAGAATGCGCGTCTCTATGGTAGCGTTTACAATGTATTCACTATAACAAAGTACAAGGGAACAGATCCTGAGTTGGGTAGTGATAACTTCTGGACAGCAGGTGTTGACGATCGTGATAAGTATCCTACTGTTCGTTCATTCACCATCGGTTTAAATGTTACATTCTAATAAAAGATTATAATTATGAAAAATAATATATTGAAGAAAAGTCTCTATGCAGCCATGTTGGCCGTAGGTGCAGCAACTTTTACGGGATGTACCGATTTGTCAGAGACTGTATATAGCCAGCTTCCTGGCGACGGAAGTTACACCTTAACAAACAAGGACATTCAGGCAATGTATGGTCCTATTTACGACCGTTTGCGTGATATGTATAATGGTTGGGAAGGTTATCAGGACATCAGCGAGGAGTGTGGTGACTTGATTATGACTCCATTCCGTTATGAAACTTCTGGTTGGGGCGCACAGTATGTTTCTCTACATAAGCATGAGTTCCATAGCACTATCAATCACTTGTATCGTCCATGGTATTCTTGCTATCAGGGAATCACTACCTGTAACTCTTTGTTGGACAATGAAGGAATTGCAAGTAATGAAACTGCCAAGGCAGAGCTTCGCACCTATCGTGCATTGTTCTACTATGTTTTGTTTGATTTGTTCCGTAATATTCCATTGGAAACAACCTTGAATGTGCCTAGTGGATATATGCCAGAGCAGGAAGATCCTGCTAAGACTTTTGACTGGATTGTCAATGAGTTGAATGAGGCAAAACCTTATCTTACAAAGGACGTTGAGTTTGGACAAATCAACTATTATGGAGCTTGTATGATTCTTGCCAAGATGTACCTGAATCATAACGCTTGGTTCCCAACACAGGCAGAAGATAAGACTTTTTATGAGAAGGCTTGTGATGAGGTGAATGAAATCATTAATAGTGGTAAGTATGAGTTGGCTTCTACCTATCTGGAACCTTTCTCTGCTAACAATCGTAGCAAGGAAACTATTCTTGGCTTGGTATATGACAAGACCAATGCTGGTATGGGTACTAATTACTATTGTAAGTGGAATATCTCTGGTAGCGGTGCAATCTTTAATGTTACCTTTGATGGCTGGAATGGTAGTGCAGGTATTCCTCAGTTCATTAATAGTTATGATCCTGATGATACTCGTAAGACAGATTGTTGGATTTGGGGACCTCAGAAGAATAAAACTACAGGTGAGCAGATCTATATCAATGATAAGCCTCTGGATTATACCATTGATGTTTACGCAATTGAAAAGCCAGGTGCAGCCGGTATGCAAGGTGCACGTTTGAAAAAGTATGAAATTGTTGAGGGAGATGTTGGTGTAAGTAATGATGCTGTACCTTTCTTCCGTTTGACTGATGCTTATTTCATCAAGGCAGAGTGCTTGCTTCGTCTCGGTGGTTATAAGGGGGAGTCAGAGCAGGTGGCTGCTGATATTGTGACAAAGATTCGCCAGCGTGCATTCAAGAATAATCCTGAGAAGGCTACTCGTACTGTAGAGCAATTGAAGGGCGCTAGTGTTTATGACTATGGATTGCGTGAGACACAAGGTGAAATCAAAGATGGTGTGTTGACCAATATTGTCAATACCGAGACTCATGAGGGTGGAGCTGATATCCAACTGGGTGGACTTCTTGATGATCTGGCATGGGAATTCGTTTATGAACATCATCGTCGTCAGGATTTGATTCGTTTCAAGATGGATAATGGCTGCAATGTTTTCAATGGTAAGTCTTGGTTTGGTAAGAGTGCTAATACAAATGCATCCGATCATCATCTGGACATTTTCCCTATCTTGAAGGACAATTTGCAGGCTAATCCTAAATTGCATCAGAATCCAGGTTATGATGGGGCGAAGTAATATGTTATAATCAATATTAAAGAAGAATTAGTATGAAAAAGATATTTTTTATAGCCATGATGGCTTGTGCAGTCTTCGGGACAATGACTTCTTGTAGCGATGATTATGAAGATGCCAGCAAGCCTCATGTGTATGGTGAGACAGAGAACCCACCAGTAAAAGGTTCTGATGCCAATATGGTTACTGCTTCCATGAAAATGAAACAGGCTGAGGCTGGAACAGAAGTGAAAATAGTAGACTTATCTGTTTATTCAGATAAAGTTCAAGAGCAATTAGGCATGTCTCTTGACGAGGCAATAGCTGGTCTAGGTAATGGCACTGTAAGATTCTTGCCTGTAAATCCTGCTCGTAGAGTTTGGGAAAAAACAGCAGCAAATGCAGGTGATAATAAGTGGTATTTGACCTCTGCTGGTACTGTAGCTTCTTCTGAAGATGCAGCTGCGACGATGGAATTCTTGCCATCAAGCAAAGAGGTGAAGATTACTTTGACTCAAAATGCAACAACTGGTATTATTCCGGTGACATTTGGTTTTGTAAAGACAGATAATTCTGCCTATCCGGTAAACTTCCGTTGCCAGGCTCTAGTGACTGTAACAGATGCTAGTGTTTGTGACGTGGAACTGACTGTACCAAAGGGTGGTTATGCTTCAACATTCTTTAAGTTTAGTGAGATTGCAAAGAATATAGACTTTGCTTTCGGTATTAAAGATTTGAAAGAACTGGCGAAGGGACTCGACACAGAAACCCCTGTATATAATGTATATATGATGGATGCTAAGGGTAATCTCTATGGTGGACCTGGTAAGTATACTGCTAATGGTGCAGGTTACTGGTTGACAGAAACATTTGATATCGTAAATTGGGGTAAGGATGGTTTTGCAATGTTTATTGAACCGAATAACTACGACTACGATGATAATGGTAATGCAACATTAATGGAAGATGGTGGCGGATTCAATATTGGTCGTCTCTCTAATGATACTCCTGCTTCAGGTACAGTGCTTACTCCATCAATAGTGATCAAACCAGTGAAGGATACTGGTAAAACTTTGACTATCAACTTCACGTTGACATTCGAATAATCTAAGTATAACCAAATATGTTAGGATGTGCCGTATTTGTTTACATAGGCGGCACATCCTTCTTAACCTAAAAAGAAAGAATATGAAACTAAATCTGAAAAAGCATTTGCAGCTATTGACTACCGTCTTGATGCTTGCTGGTACAATGCCTTTTGTAGTAAGTTGTGCAGACGATGATATGTCTAAGACAGTGGCAGACTATGATCCAAGATATAAAGGACAGGTGGCGTTTGGTAATTCCGACTGCAACTTGGAAGCTGACGCTCAAGAGATAGATATTCCTTTCAGTTGTGACCAAAGTTGGACTGCATCTTTGAAGTCTGGTGATGAGGCTCCATCTTGGGCTTCTGTTTCTCCAGAAAGTGGTGAGGCTGGGGATAAATTGTCTGTAAAAGTAAAGCTTGATGCTAATGAGGACTTGAAAAACTCTCGTCAAGTTACGCTTACCATTACTACAGAAAAGGGGAATACAAAAACCATTACTATCGCACAAAACTATAAGGTAGTAGTGCTCAATACTGCAGAAATTAAGGATTTCGATAAGTATCTTTGTCCAGAGTCAACTAATCCTCATTTTGAAAAGGGAGTAGACTTTATGCTTCGTCAAGACTCCTATTATTCTTGGCATCGTATGAAGCAGAGTGAGCATTTCTTCGTCTTCTGGAGTCCTGAATTTGGTGACGACCCTAATGCTGAGTCTGTAGACGCAAAGATGCGTGTAGATATAGATGACCTCTTGGCTAAAGCAGAGCACTTCTATGATACCAATGTCAAAACTTTGGGTATGGCGAAGGTTGGTCAGGGTAAGTCAATGCTTGACAACTATAAGATGCAGATTTATTTGATTTATCAGGACGAATGGCTTGCTACAGGTTCTGGTTATGACGACAAGATTGGTGCCCTTTGGGTAAATCCTAGCACTTGCCAGCCTGTCGGTTCTACTATTGGTCATGAAATTGGACACTCTTTCCAGTATCAGGTTTATGCAGATAAGGTAAATATGGAAGGTGCTGCCAAGGATTTGCATCATGGATTCCGTTATGGTTTTGGTCCTGAAGGTGCTGGTGGTTGTGCATTCTGGGAGCAGTGTGCTCAATGGCAGGCTCAGCTCGACTATCCAGAAGAGATGTTTGGCTATCATCTTGATGTTTGGAAGAAGAACTATCATCGCCACTTCAATCATGAGTGGATGCGTTATGCAAGCTACTGGTTGCAGCATGTATGGGTAGAAAAACATGGCATTGATGCTTTCGGTCGCATTTGGCGTGAGTCTCAGTATCCTGAGGATCCATTGCAGGCTTATGAGCGCTTGTTCTGCAACAATAACCAGAACACTCTCTATTCTGATATGTATTACTATGCTTCTCACATGGTTTACTATGATTTGAAGTTTGCTAATAATGATAAGAACCCAGTTGTGGTTCCTGATGCAGTAAAGGGTGATTATTCTACAAGTCTCTATAAGGTAGCTGACCAAAAGTATCAGGTAGGTTATGCTAGCTGTCCAGGTACAACTGGTTTCAACGTTATCAAGTTGAAGAATGCTCCTGGTAAGGCAGTTTCTGTAAAGGTAGATGCATTGGAGCCTGGTTCTGCACTTCCAAAGGGTGACAAGGGTGAAATGTTGGATGGTGATGGTAAGGTAGTTGGTACAACTAAGACTTACAATGCTCAGGACAACAAGACTTCTGATTATCGCTATGGTTATGTAGCTATAGTAGGTGGCAAGCCTGTTTATTCAGATATGCACAAGGGTGCTAATGGTACAGCTTCTTATCAGGTTCCTGCTGGTACTTCAGAGCTTTACTTCGTAATTCAGGCTGCTCCAACAACATACAATCGCCATGAGTGGAATGACAAGGAGGCCGATGATGAGCAGTGGCCTTATACAATCACAGTGGATGGTACAGACGTGGATAGCTACAATGAGGTAATTGATGTGGTGATTGATCCAAATGCAAAACCACAGAATACTGATCTTATTGTGAGTGTTCATGGTGATGAGAGTTCTAGTTATGCGTATGCAACCTATAATCTTGCTTATCTCAGTAGTGCTTCTATCTGTTACGCATTCTGCTTGACTCCAGATGAAATCGCTGATAAACTGGTGAAGAGTTCTGAATGCAAGGATGGTGTTCCTGAAGGAAAGATTGCTATGCGCTTGAAGCAGGCTGATGGCTCTTATTCTTATGAAGATAACTGTGGTGGAACCTATGCTGGTTTCTGGTGTGATGCTAAGGGTAATCAGCAGAATTGGGGGGAAAATGCTAGAACTTACACTAAGTTTAATAGCATTAATGAGTTGGAAATTGGTTTTATGCCTGGAGCTATCAAGGCTGGCGAAACTTATCCTGAGGTACTGGAGTTGGTATACAACTGTGGCGGAAAGGAAATCATCGCTACCATCAAGTTCAATTTCATCGTAGATGGAGCTGCTGCAGCAAGAATGTATAGAAGATAAAAATAAAAAATATGCGGGTTTAGTTTACACTCTCTCAAGATGAAATTCGCATAGTTTAATAGTTAGTTCCGTTGCATACGTAAAACTGTTGTTTTGAGGAATGCAACGGAACTTTTTTCTTTCTCCACTTATATTGATAACACTCTCGTTTCTCCTTTTAATACGTACATATCCGAAGCGTAATGTGTGTTGTCTTAATACCCTATAACTCATTACTTAAACAGTCATACATCCACGTTTATTTGGCTCGAGCATCTTGATTTGTGTGGTTGCTGCCATATGCTGGCAACCTTGCTGCCAACTGCCAGCAGTTTTGCTGGCAATTGCCGACAACCTTGCTGGCATATGGCAGCAATCGTATAAATCTAATTCTATAAGGCGATAGATTGGGCTTCTTTCATCATATCAGCTATGTGTTTTAGCCTTTTAAGAATACTAAAGAAAGCATCCTTTCATCAAAATAATAAAGAAATACGATATTTATATCATTTTAGACGATATTGTAAGCGTTTTTGCAAGATTATCAGTACTTTTGTGGCGAAATATAAATAACGAAAAAATAAATAACGCAAAAATCATAACCGAAATGAAACGAATCTTCTTATCGCTGATACTCACAGCGGCAACCTTGCCTTGGGCTACTGCAGTCCTGGCACAGCAGGACCCATCTGAGGCTCCTGCCACCAGACCCGTAAATCCTGTTTCTGCATCACAGAAACTCATCTTCGTACCGGACTCTCTGAAACCCTATGATTTCAACAAGGATGATGAGAGATGGTGCTGGCGACATAGTGCGCAGACCCAGAATATCGTGTATTTCTGGGAAAAGCCATTCGGAGACAATCCGCAGAATCCTCCTTCGCTCGAAGGTAAGCCGATGAAATTCGATCTGGGTAATCTGCAGACTCAGGTTGAACGATTCTACCGTTTCTTCCGCGATACCCTGAAGTTCTCGCTGCCAGGCAGCATCTGCGACAAGTACAAGATGATGGTGATGGTGAACTATTCGCTGGAAGGAACTGCTTACGGCGGAACTTACGATGACTTTATCGGAGCGCTCTGGGTAACACCTAACCGTATTCAAGATCAAAAACTCAACTGTTTGGCTCACGAGTTGGGACACAGTTTCCAGCTTCAGATTATGGCAGACAAAACGGGCGAAGCCTGGGGTGGTAGTGGCTTCTTCGAGATGACATCCCAATGGATGCTCTGGAGAGTGAATCCCGATTGGATAACAGATGAGAAGTATCATTTCGATGCTTTTAGACAGCTTACCCATAAGGGTTATCTGCATCTGGACAACATCTATCATTCGCCATATGTGATAGAGTGGTGGGCTGAGAAGCATGGTTTGGAAAGCATCGCCCAGCTCTATCGTGAGGGAAAAGTAGGAGAGGACCCGGTTGTTACCTACAAGCGGAAGTATAAGATGAGTCAGAAGCAGTTTAATGATGAAATGTTCGACTGCTACCGTCATCTCGTGAACTTCGATTTCGATTATGCCCGTAAGGAGACCCGTCCTTATGCCTGTACCTGCGATACCAGGATGCTGAAGCAGAAGAATGGTTATCTCCGTCCGGATACAGCTTCGGTTCCTGAGAACTATGGTTTCAATGCCATCAAGTTGGAAATCCCGAAGGCTGGCAAGAAGGTTACTGTAGATTTCAGAGCCCTCGATGCCGAGGGTAAGGTGTTCAAGGTATCCAAGGACAAGATGGCACGAACCATCGGTTACCGTTATGGTTTGGTGGGAGTAATCACCGATACCGATGAATGCATCTACAGCCCGATGGGCGAAGCGATGAATGGAAAGGTTTCGCTTGTGGTTCCAAAGTCCCAGCCTCTCAAGGCGCTCTATCTGGTGGTGATGGGAGCTCCTGCGAATCATTCGCTCGATCCATCTTCCCGCCGTTTCCCTTATGAGGTAAGAGTGAAATATGAGTGAAGTACGATTCGGATAAGAATCAAGTACGAATCGAATAAAAATCATCTACATAAAAAATATCATAGCTTATGAAGAATAAGACTTTATTATCGGCATCTCTTGCCCTGGTGATGGCGATGCCGGCAGCTACAGCTTCAGCACAGGGCACATTAGAAGATTACAACAGAGCCTATGAGCTGCGTCATCAGTTCTCTGCCGATTCCGTGTTCCATTGGGCACGTTCATCGGCTTGGTGCGATTCCACCCACGTACTGCATTATCAGATTTCTACTCCTCAGGGCAAGAAGTTTGTATCCTATGATGCCGACAAGGATGAGATGAAGACTTATGATTCGCAGGAAGCGATGGAGAAGGCGCTGGGTATCAAGCCTCGCCGCCCTTATAAGCCTCAGTTTGGCAGACGCCATGAGCGCCATTGGATGGAGGTAGATGAGGAGAAGGAGGCTTATCCGGTACTTTCGCCTGACGGCAAGATGGAAGCCTACATCGAAGGTTACAACGTGGTGGTTCATGAGGCAGGAAAACCTTATACCGAAGCCAAGCGAATCCTTACTCAAGATGGTACCATCGGCTGCTATTACAGCAACCGCATCCAATGGAGTCCAGACGGCAAGCACATCTTCGTATGCAAGCGTGTTCCGGTAGAGAAACGCTATGCCTACTACGTAGAATCTTCGCCTGCCGACCAGCTGCAGCCTATCCTCCACAAGCAGGAGTATGCCAAGCCGGGCGATGCCCTGCCACAGCACCATCCGGTCATCATCGATGTGGCTACCGGAAAGAAGGTGGAGGCTGACAAGCATCAGATAGAAAACCAGTATGAACTGGAATGGATGCAATGGACACCTGACAGCAAGGAGGTGACGATGGAGTACAACCAGCGTGGGCATCATCTCTATCAGATGCTGGCGATGAATGCCGAAACCGGCAAGCTTCGTACCGTGGTAGAGGAGCGTGCCAATACCTTTGTGAACTATGGTCGTCTGTGGCGTCAGTTTATCAAGGATGGCAAGCAACTGCTCTGGATGAGCGAGCGCGACAACTGGAATCATCTCTATCTCTACGATGTGCAGAAATCGAAGGTTATCCGACAGATTACAAAGGGCGAATGGTTTGTTCGCGGCATCCAGCGTGTGGATGAAGAGAAGGGAAAAATCTATTTCTCGGCTAGTGGCGTGAACAAGAATGAGGACCCATATCTGGTACATTATTATAAAATAGGTATCGACGGCAAGAATATGGTGGCGCTCACTCCTGAAGAGGGAAATCATAGTGCGCAATATACCTATGATTACCGTTATCTCCTGGACACCTATTCTAAGGTGGATGCCGCTCCTGTTACCGTGCTCAGAGATGCGCAGACCGGCAAGCTCGTCAAGACCCTGGAGACGGCTGATATTGCAACGCTGAAGAAGCACGGATGGGTTGCTCCTGAGGTATTTGTGGCTAAGGGGCGTGATGGCAAGACTGATATGTGGGGCATCATCCAGCGCCCGACCAATTTCGATCCGAACAAGAAATATCCGGTTATCGAGTATATCTATTCGGGTCCGGGCGATGCCTATACTCCGAAGAGTTTCATGCCATACAACTGGTACATCACTTCGCTTGCCGAACTCGGTTTCATCGTAGTCCAGCTCGATGCGATGGGAACTTCCTATCGCGGCAAGAAGTTTGAGGAGGTTTGCTACAAGAATCTGAAGGATGCCGGATTCCCAGACCGTGAACTCTGGATCAAGGCTGCAGCCAAGAAGTATCCTTATATGGATGCTGATAATGTGGCAATCTATGGCTGTTCGGCAGGCGGACAGGAGAGTACCACAGCCGTATTGCTGCATGGCGATTTTTACAAGGCAGCCTATAGTGCCTGCGGCTGTCACGACAACCGGATGGATAAAATCTGGTGGAACGAGCAATGGATGAGTTGGCCTATCGATTCCAGCTACGTAGAGTGCAGCAACGTGGAGAACGCCCACAAGCTGGAGCGCCCGTTGATGCTGGTGGTAGGTGAGATAGATGACAACGTAGATCCTTCGAGCACTTATCAGGTGGTGAATGCCCTGGAAAAGGCGAACAAGGATTTCGAACTCGTGGTGATTCCTGGAGCCCATCATACCATGGGCGAACTCTATGGCGAGCACAAGCGTTACGATTTCTTCGTGAAGAATCTGTTGGGTGTGAAACCGCCTAAATGGAGCGATGTAAAGAGCAAGTAATTCAGGTTTCAATCTGTTGATAGTGAAACTTCTCACTTGAATCATTATTTAAGTTTTGCCCTGAAGCAAACGGATAGTCTTACTTTTAACAAAGTAGCTATTTGCTTGTTTCGGGACTTTTTTTGTTCTTTTTGTTGTATTTCTCGTTATATTTTTGTAATTTTGCGGCATTAAATTATCTAACAACAGAAATAAAGACTCATATAATGAGAAAGATATCTACTCTAATGGTTTCTGTGCTCTGCATGATGATGCCTGTAGGGACTGAGGCGCAGGTGCCGACAGCCTTCGTCTCGAAAGGGGCTACGGATATTCAGGCGCAGCCACATTCGGTAACGCAAACCAACTCGGGTGCACAATTGGCTGCTATCGACCCTATGGTGCGCTCTATCACGATGGATGATGGATTGCCGAGTAATGCTGTGCGTAGCGTGGTTCAAGGTTCCAAGGGATACATATGGTTTGGTACAGACAACGGATTGTGCCGTTTTGACGGATACGATGTCAAAACCTATTATAATCCCTTTACGACTGTAGACCAGTTTGTGAGCGCCCTTACAGCTTGCGAAGAAGGACTGCTGGTAGGTTGCAATAATGGAGCCTATCTGTTCTGTAATGCAACCGACCGATTCCAGAAACTGAGTGATAAGATTACGGCGCCTGTCCTAAATTTCTCGCTTGACGGCGATCAGAATGTTTGGATTTCTACCAACGGACAGGGCGTGTTCAGATACAATCGGACTACTCACGAACTGCATCAGTATCCAATGAAGAATATTCAGGGTAAAGTGAAAAGTACGCTGGTTGATGCCAACAACCAGGTATGGATGCTCTGTAACCATGGTGAAGCCAGCATCTATCATCTCAATAAGTCGACCGATCAGTTTGAAGCATTCCCTCTGAAGGGCGATGCAACCATGTTTCACGGCATGGCGATGCTGGCTACTCCCGATGGCAATGTTTATGTCGGAACCTGGGAAAACGGACTTTACAAGCTCAACGCCGATGGTAGTGCCGAACAGCTCATCAGCGGAACCTTGAGTAATGCTGTTCATCATATCCATCAGCTTTACTGCAACGACAACAAGTATCTTCTCATAGCCAGCGATGATGGATTGGTGCAGTATGACATTCAGAACCATATCTGGCACATGTTGTCGGAAGTCAACAATCCGAGCCGGAGTACGAGCGAGCGCTTTGTTTATGGTATTGCGGATGATAATGAAGGTGGCATTTGGGTATCTACTTACTATGGTGGTGTGAATTATCTTCCTTCTACGAGTTTTGAAGAGCGTTTCCATGCTTATTCTGCCCGTCTGGGCGGATTGCGCGGTAATGTGGTAGGAAGATTCTTCGAAGACCATCAGCATCGCATCTGGATAGCTACGGATGATGCTGGACTCGACTGCTTTAATCCCCAGACCAACAGTTTTGTTTCTTATCCGGGCAAGGCGGCTATGGGCAAGTATAATGTTCATGCGCTCTTTGCTGATGAAAATAATCTGTGGGTAGGAACCTATGGCAATGGTGTCATCAGAATGAATATGGCTACCGGAGCGCAGCAGGTTTTCTATACCGATGGAAAGGTTTCTGGCAGTAATGCCTATTGTATTTATCGCGACCGGAAAAAACGGCTCTGGGCGGCTTCGATGGATGGTGCTAACCTCTTCGATGAAGGACAGCAGAAGTTCTGCAAAATCAAGTCGTTCAAGTCGCTTACCATCGATATCAAGGAAGATCCTCAGGGTAACGTATGGTTTGCTACTCAGGGAGGCGGCTTGTGGCGCTTGGACAAGAATAATGCCTGGAAACAGTATAAATATGTAGAGAATGATTCTACTTCGCTGGTGAGTGATCAGGTAAACTGTCTGGCTATCGGCGAAAAGGGGCAGCTCTATGTCGCAACCAGCGAAGGACTTTGCGAATTTCTGCCTTCAAAAGGTATATTCCGCCGAATCTCCATCGATGCGCCAAGTCAGGATTTCACGAGTCTTGTTATTTCGCAGGGAGTAATGTGGATTTCTACCAGCAAGGGAATTGTGAAATATACGCCGGGTGAACCTGTCCAGCTGTTCAATAAATATGACGGACTCACTTGCGACCAGTTTATGCCAAACGCCGGACTCCTGGCCTCTGATGGCAGAATCTATTTCGGTTCTACAAGAGGTTTCAACTGCTTCTATCCATATCTCGTCAAGATCAACCAGGTAGCTCCTCCTGTAGCAATCACCTCGGTAGAACTCTTCGGTCAGCCGATAGAGGCGGGTAGCGACCAGTTGGAGAAATCTCTGAGTCATGCAGCAGAACTCAATCTGTCTCATAACGAGAATACCATCAATATCTCGTTTGCCGCCCTGAGCTATGTATCGCCTGAGAAGAACCAGTATGCTTACAAACTTAAGGGAGTAGATAAGGATTGGATTTATACCCACGAGCATCGTGCCAACTATACCAATCTTCCTGTCGGAACCTATACCTTCCTGGTTAAGGCAACCAATAATGATGGTGTATGGTCGAAGAATGAGGCAAAACTGAAGATTGTGGTTCATCCGCCGTTCTGGTGGTCTCTGCCAGCCAAGATTCTGTATTTTCTGCTCATCGGTTACGCAATCTACTGGTTCATGCAGAGCCGGTTGAAACGTGAGAAACTCCGTCATCAGGAAGAACTCGACCAGTTGGAACTCAAGCAGGATCAGGAGATGAGAGATGCCCGCCTGCAGTTCTTCACGATGATTGCCCATGAAATCCGTACGCCGGTAACGCTTATCATCGGACCTTTGGAGAGTCTGAAAGAGCATTGGAAACAGGTTTCCGGAAAACTTTCCGATGGTGAGACTATCACGCAGACGCTTTCTGTTATCGACCGTAACGCCCAGCGTTTGCTCTTGCTCGTCAATCAGCTGCTCGATTTCAACAAAGTGCAGCAGAAGGGCATGCAGGTTCATTTCCGTTTGAACAACATTTCGAAGCTGATGCATGCTGTGGCAGAGCGCTTTGCTCCTACCTTCGAGCAGAAAAGCATTCGTCTTGATGTAGATTATCCAGCCGATGAGCTCGTGGCGATGATAGATCAGGAGGCCATTACCAAGGTTATCAGCAATCTGATGACCAACGCCTTGAAATATACCGAGGATTATGTACGCTTGTCCTGCCGCTTGCTGGAGGATGGAAACCATTTCCGCATAGAGGTGGAAGACAACGGATTGGGAATCAGTCCTGACGAAAAGGAGAAAATCTTCGGAGCCTTCTATCAGGCACGCGACAACAAACCGGGAACCGGAATCGGTCTCAACATCGTGAAGAATCTCGTTGAGGCTCATCATGGTATGGTTGAAGTAGAATCTGCAGTAGGTAAGGGATCTACCTTTATCGTAACCTTGCCGCTCAACCAGATGGATGCTGTGGTAGAGAAGGCGGATGAAATGGTGAAGGAAGAAGAAACTGTTGCTGGGGAAAATCTGCTGACAGATGAAACTCCAGTTGAGCAAGGTTCTCAAAAGGCAGGTGATGCTGTTGCCAGTCCGCTTCGTGAACCGGCAAAACCGGTGATGCTGATTGTGGATGATGATGAAGACATGCGCCAGTTTGTGAAGACTCATTTCGAAAAGATGTATACGGTTTATACCGCCGACAACGGAAAGGATGCGCTCCGTAAACTGGAGAAACATCCGGTTTCGCTCATCATAAGCGACTGGATGATGCCGGAGATGGACGGTCCGGAGTTCTGCCGTAGGGTGCGTGAAAATTCTGAATATTCTCATCTCCCGTTCGTGATGCTCACAGCAAAAACCGATGATGCGGCGAAGACGGAGAGTATGAACTGTGGAGCCGATGTCTACATAGAAAAGCCGTTCTCGATGAAGTATCTTGAGGCAAGCGTAAGACAGCTTCTTGAGATGCGCCGTCTGTTGAGGAGTAAGTTCTCTCATACTCCGCTTGAGCCGATAGCAGAGATAGCTCAAACTCAGGTTGATAATGCGTTCCTGGAACGAATGTCTCGCATCATCGAAGAGAATGTGGCGAATCCGGAACTCAACGTGGCGTTCCTTGCTGAGAAGATGGGCATAAGCCGCTCTTCGCTCTTTAATAAGATTCGCGGTCTTGTCGATGTTACGCCAAACGAGATGATCCAGCTCGTGAAACTTAAGAAGGGCGCAAAGCTCCTGAAAGAAGGAAACTACCGCATCAGCGAAATCAGTTATATGGTAGGTTTCAGCAGTCCTAGCTATTTTGCCAAGTGCTTCCAGAAGCAGTTTGGCGTCAAGCCGATGGATTTCGTAGCTGCGGAATCGTAGGATAGAAAAACTATTCGGATAGAATAAAAAATCGCCTGGGTGCTCAGATGCATCCAGGCGATTGTCTTATTTGTAAAAAGCCTATTCTTTATTTCTTTGTGGCTCTGATAAAGAAACCGATGAGGCAGATGTAAGCCAGAAGCGAACAAACCTCAGACATCGGATTAACCCACCAGCTGTCGGCGATACTTACCTCGATGCCGCCAAACTTCAGAAGGGCGCTAACCACACCCATCAGGGCTCCACCGGCGATGAAGCCGCTGGCGATGAGCGTTCCCTTCTCACCACGTTCGCTGTTCACCTTGGAATCCTTGCTGCGCGAAGTGACATACCAGTTGATGGTTCCACCCACGAGCAGAGGAACGTTCAGTTCCAGCGGAATAAACATACCCAGAGCGAAAGCTAGGGCAGGAATCTTGAAATAAGTCAGCACGATAGCTATCACGGCTCCGATGCCATAGAGCACCCAAGGAGCTCCCACGCCATTCATCAAAGGGTCGATAACCGCAGCCATAGCATTAGCCTGAGGAGCTGCAAGCGAACCCGATGCGAACCCGTAAGTCTCGTTGAGCAGCATCATCACGCCGCCCACGGTAGCCGCACTCACCAGGGTACCGAGGAATTTCCATCCCTCCTGTTTCTTAGGAGTTGTTCCCAGCCAGTAACCAATCTTCAGGTCGGTAATAAACGAACCTGCTACCGAGAGGGCTGTACAAACCACACCACCCATAATCAGGGCAGCCAGCATGCCGCCAGGACCTTTCAGGCCGACAGTCACCATCACCACAGAGGCGAAGATGAGCGTCATCAGGGTCATTCCCGAAACAGGGTTTGAACCCACGATAGCGATGGCATTAGCCGCTACGGTAGTAAAGAGGAAGGCGATGGCAGCCACGAGCAGAATGGCGATAATGGCGAAGAGAAGGTTGCCCTCCATCACGCCAAACCAGAAGAAGAGGAAGGTTACGAGGATGGTAACAAGCGAACCGATAGCGATAATTTTGAAAGAGATGTCGCGCTGGGTGCGCTTCACGTTCTCATCCACATCGCTCTTGCCCTTCAGCTCCTTGGCAGCCAGACCTACGGCACTCTTGATAATGCCCCAGCTCTTGATGATGCCGATGATACCTGCCATGGCGATACCGCCGATACCGATGCTGCGGGCGTAGGCACGGAAGATTTCCTCCGGACTCATCGCACCCACGGTCTTCACGATGCTAGGATCCCAGGCGCTCAGCACGCTATCATGGAAGATAACGCTCATGCCCGGAACAATCAGCCACCATACTACGAGCGAACCCAGACAGGTGAAGAAGGCATATTTCAGACCGATGATGTAACCCAGACCTAATACGGCAGCACCTGTGTTTACCTTGAATACGAGTTTAGCCTTGTCAGCCAGGTCGCATCCCAGACTTACCACACGCGATGTGAAATTCTCGTTCCACCATCCCAGACTGGCTACGATAAAGTCGTAAAGACCACCCACCAGTCCGGCTATGAGCAGCGGCTTAGCCTGGTCGCCTCCCTTGGCTCCGCTCACCAGTACCTGCGTGGTAGCCGTAGCCTCAGGGAACGGATACTTGCCGTGCATATCGCTTACGAAGTACTTGCGGAAAGGAATAAGGAAAAGGATTCCCAACACTCCTCCCAAGGCCGAAGCCATGAAAATCTTCATAAACGAAGTAGTCATCTCCGGATATTTAGCCTGCAGGATGTAGATGGCTGGCAGGGTAAAGATGGCTCCTGCCACCACAGCACCCGAACAGGCTCCGATGCTCTGGATGATGACATTCTCGCCCAGCGCCTTGCTACGCTTGGTAGCGGTACTTACGCCCACGGCGATGATGGCGATAGGGATGGCTGCTTCGAACACCTGACCCACCTTCAAGCCCAGATAAGCTGCGGCGGCAGAGAAGATGACTGCCATCACGATTCCCCATGTAACTGACCATCCGTTCACCTCAGGATAAACCTTGTCAGGCGACATCAGCGGCTTATAATCCTCCCCGTCTTTCAATTCGCGGAATGCGTTCTCGGGGAGTTGCAAATTGTCTTTTTCTTCCATTATTTCTCAATTCTGATGATATACTCACTCATGAAACTTGCACCTGGCTGTAGACGGTTCATCAGATACTTGTCCTTAAACTCGCCATCATATTCAGCCCAGTCGCTCAAACCATACCATGGTTCGATGCAGAGGAATGGAGCGTGCTTGCCTGTTGGGTTCCAGATACCTACGGCTGGAGTCTTGAACTCGAGGGTTACATGAGGTTCGCCCTGCTCGTTGAGAATGCTCACCTGCTTAACCTGACTCTTGTCGAAGATAACAGCATCTTCTGCGAAAGTCTCCTCGTTTACTTCCCAGATACCCTTGTCGGTTTCTACGGTTTCCTTAGCCTGACGGTCGATGCATCCGCCTACGTTACCATAGAGACGAACAGGAGCCTCGTTGTCGAGTTTCAGGGTAGCCTTCATTTCTTCGCCCTTCTTGCAGCCAGGAACCATGAATGCTGGGTGACCGCCAATCTGGAAGAAGATTTCCTTGTCGTCGGTATTCTCTACGTGCCAGATGACATGAATCTCGTTGCCCTGCAGGCGGTAAGAAATGGCAAGGTTGAAGTGGTAAGGATAGTTCTTCTGAGTCTCTTCGTTGTCGATGAGCGCGAAGGTGAGGCGGTCGGCAGTCTTGCCAACGAGTTTGAACTCTGTATCGCGTGCGAAACCATGGCGAGGAAGGTGATACTCCTTACCCTCTGTGCGATAAGTGTCTTTCCACAATCCGCATACGATAGGGAAGAGGATAGGAGAGTGGCGGTTCCAGTATTTCTCGTCGCCATCCCAGAGATATTCATTACCATTAGCATCCTTGATGCTCTGAAGTTCTGCTCCGAGAGATGAAATCTCAAGTGTGAGCTGATCATTCTTAATCTGTTCCATTGTTATTAATTCTTTTGTTTAGTTTTTAATGTTTCATCTGATTATCTTTTTTCAAAGATATTGCAAAGGTACAATTTATTTTCGTAAAGCACAAGAAAAGAGCGTTTTTTCTCAGATATTACAATATATTTATACGATTTTGTTAGCTTATCTCGAATATTTGCTGTAACTTTGTAGCCCGAAATAGATAGATAACAAGAAGTATAAGAAAAAAATAGTATTTAATCTAATGACAAGCAGTAATAAAGTTAAAGGCTTTGCGGCGGGCATTGTTGCCGCAGTATGTTATGGTACTAATCCTTTGGGCACGCTCGAACTCTATGGCGACGGATTCAATTCCAGTTCTGTACTCATCTATCGTTATCTCTTGGCGGTACTGATGTTTGCCGTGGTGATGCTGTTTCGCAAGGAGAGTTTCAAGGTGAAGTGGGGACATCTGATTCGTCTTGGCGTGCTGGGCTGCATGTTTTCGCTCTCATCAGCTACGCTTTATGTCAGTTTCCATTATATGGCGGCAGGTATTGCCAGCACCATCCTCTTCGTTTATCCTATTATGACGGCCATCCTGATGACGGTCTTCTTCCACGAGAAGGTAACGTGGTCTACCTCGCTTGCCATTCTTCTGGCGGTATCGGGAGTAGGATTGCTCTATCAGGGCGATGGAAACGATAAGTTGAGCACGGCGGGTTTTGCCCTCGTCATGTGTTCATCCCTGCTCTATGCCCTTTACATCATCTCCATCAACCAATGGAAGAATCCGGGCATGTCGAACATCAAGTTTACCTTTTATATATTAGTCTTCGGACTGCTTACGATGTTTGTCTATTCGTTTATTGCAGGCGAGCCGATACAGATGCTTCAAACACCTAAACAATGGCTCTGTGCTGCCCAGCTGGCTTTGTTGCCAACGGTATTGTCGCTTTTCTTCATGACCATCTCCATCAATCTCATCGGCAGCACGCCAGCCGCCATCATGGGAGCCCTGGAGCCTGTAACGGCGGTAATCATCGGCGTCTGCATTTTCGGCGAGAGTTTCTCCCTTCAGCTTGCCTTCGGCATCCTCGCCATCCTGGCAGGTGTAACGATTATCATCGCAAGAAAGAAAGGGTAAAAAGGTAAAAAAGTAAAAGGGTAAAAAGCCCCCTTGCGTCCCCCGTTCCCAGCGATTCCATCGCTGGTCCCCATAAAGGTAAAAAGAAGAAAAAATCCTCGCTCGAAAAAGAACTCGAACGAGGATTTTTTTATCTGTTCTAGCCGCAAGCAAATAGGCTCGCGAGCCGCCAGGCGTTAAGATGATTATCTCAGGATATCCTTCAGCGCAAAGTTGGCGAGGATGCTGGTGCTCTGGCTCAGCATGCGGATGAACTCCTGGGCTGAGTTTTTCATGTAAGCATCTTTCAGAATGTGGATGCAGCCATCCATTTCGTTGTCGGCAGCATCGATAGGAATCGCCTTCATGCCGTTCTGCAGAATGGTGGTCGATTCGGAGAGAATGGTCACCAGATTGCTGCGGCTCAGAAGGTCGAAGATGATGTTTACATTATTCACCTCTACCATAATCTTGTAGTTCAAATCTTTGCCCTCTACCATGTGATCAAAGGCGTTGCGTGCCTGCAGACCCTTGCAAGGAAGGATGAGGTCGTAGCGCTCCAGATCGGAAAGCTTGACCGATGAAAGGCGCGCCAGCGGATGATTCACGTTCACGATGGCGGCAAGACGGTTGCTGAAAATAGCTCGGCTGTCTACCGCCTTTTCGTTCTTCAGAGGCTTGAAAGCCAGAACGAGGTCGAGTTCGCGCTTCTTCAGTCCGTCCATCAGTTCCTGCATGGTGCGGTATTGGATGTTGAGCTTTACATGAGGATAGGCGTGGAGAAAGGCGATGAGCGTCTCGGACATGATGTTGCTGAAGGAGAACGTTACGCCGATGTTCAGTTCGCCTGTAAGCATTTCCTTCAGATCGTTCATGTGGTCTACACAGGCTTCGGCAGAATTGACCGCGTTTTGGGCGTAAGGTCTCAATTCCTTGCCCGCCTCTGTGAGGTAAACCTCATGAGAATTACGCTCGAAGAGGGGCAGACCAATCTCCTGTTCCAGATGCGAAATCTGTTGTGAGAGGGTACTCTGGGTGATGTATAACTTGCGCGAAGCTTCTGAGAAGTTGAGCGTCTCGGCTACCTTCAAGAAATATTTCAGTTGTCGTATTTCCATATTGTTCCTTTATTGAAGCTATCGGCTATAGAAATAACCGATAGCTAAATTTGGGTGCAAAGATAAAACATTTATTTTAATATCCTCTTTTTGGGAAGAATAAAATGATGTTTTATCGCATCTCTACTTCTTTTTATCCGGTTATCATCCGATGAAAATCAGATTTCCAACCAGATGATTATTTGATTTCTACTTCGTGCAAATCTACGAATTCGCCATTCTTCTTCTTTCTTTCTACCAGCATGGCAAGCAGCTTGCGCTTGCGGTTGTCGGCGATGAAACGGCGGAAGAATACGTTTGGAATTGCCACACCCAGGGCGATGCAGATGATGGCGAGCGAAGCCTTGATGAGGTTGTTCATACCCACGGTTACCTCGCCTACCACGCCATGCATGTCGATGAAGGCAAAGAGGGCACGATACATCAGAACTCCTGGTACCATTGGTATAACGCTAGGAATGGTGATGCATTGGTGAGGGGTATGGAACCAATGGCGCGCCTTGATCACAATGATGCTGATGAGCGCAGAACCGGCAAGCGAACCGATACTCAGCCCCATGTCGAGACCGATGTTGCCGTTAGATGGACCCAGATTGACGAAATTGCGGAAGCATACGGCGATGATACCGCCCACGGCTACAACCGGCAACAGACGGCGAGGTATGCTGAAGATGGTAGAGAAACCCATGGCCGATACGGCAGCTGCGATGGCAAACTCCCAGTATTCGTGATGAGGAGTCATCGTAAGATCCTTCACGAAGTTGTCGATGTGGCAAACCTGGATGGCGAAGGCGATACCGAAAGCCATCGCGAAGAGCATCAGCAGGGTGTTCAGGGCACGAACCATTCCCACCTCAATATATCCGTCGAGCATATCGCTTACAAAGTTGATGAGTGGAACTCCCGGCACGATGAAGAGGGCACACGCCATCAGCGGATGCCAAGGGGTTTCTGAATGCATGAAAGCTGGAAGCGCTTCGGCAATAGATGGGTTGAGCGAAAGGAATGAGGTCAACCAGGCTATCAGAGTGGCTACGAAAGCCGAAATACCGATGGCTACATAGTTGTTGCAGCCCTTGGTTGGCAAGAACATTCTCAGGCGGAAACCCAGAATGGCTGCAAGCGAACAGAAGAAGAAGGCTGGCCAGTCGCAACCGAACTGGATGCAGAATCCGCCGCAGGCAAAACCGCCGCCGATGGCTACCTGCCAAGGGGTGAAGCTGCGTGGGGTGGCCTTGATGTCGTTCAGGGCCTGCTCATACTGTTCGAGTGAATAGTTATCCTTGATGGCCTTCCAGGTGAGCTTACTTACCTGGGAAATAGAGGTGAGGTTGATACCATGCTTCTCGCATCTCTGGAACTTGGAGAAGGAATGCTCCTCGTCGCTATAGTTTACCATCAGCACGTTCCAGTTGATGTAAAGGTGCATGTATCGCTCGTCGAGACCGAGGAAAGCTGCTGCACGCTTCATGGTTCGCATGATGCGGGATGTGTCGGCAGCACTCTCCATGAGAATGCTACCGGTACGTAATAATAAGTCGAGTTTTCTTCTGAGTTCTGATTCTGCTATTTCCTTGCAGTTGCAGTTATCCTCTCCGCAAGCGCAGGTTTTCAATTCTTTTTCTGTCATATATGTTTATCCGAATACAAAAATAATAATCTGAATGGTTACAATTCTGAGGAACATGGCGAATGGATATACATTCGCATAGCCTACAGTTGGCGCATCTGCCGAAGTCTGCTCACGTACGTAAGCCAGGGCAGAAGGGTTGGTGTTGGCACCTGCCAATACGCCGAGTAATGTATAATAATTGATGTGGAACACGAGCTTGCCGATGATGCCGCCCAGAATGATTGGTATCATGGTGATGGCGATGCCGTAGAGAATCCAGGTCAGTCCGCTTTCTGATGCTACGGTCTGGATAAACTGTTCGCCTGTGCCGAGACCCACGCAAGCCAGGAAGATGCAGATGCCGATTTCGCGAAGCATCAGGTTGGCTGAAATGGTATTGTAGGTAACGAGGTTGTATTTCGGTCCGAAATAACCTATCAGAATGGCTACTACCAATGGACCGCCGGTAAGTCCGAGACGCAGATTCTCGTTGATGCCTGGGATGAAGAACGGAATGTTGGCTACGATACAACCCAGCATGATGCCCAGGAAGATTGGGATGAGGTTAGGGTAGTTCAGACGCTTCATCTGGTTACCCAGCACCTTCTCGGTATGAGCGATGGCGAGTTCCTTGCCCACTACGGTTACGCGGTCGCCCAACTGGAGTTTCAGGTCTGGGGTCGCGATGAGGTCTACACCATTTCTGTTCACGCGGGTAATGTTGGCGCCAAGGTTGCTTCTAATCTGCAACTGGCTGATGCTCTTGCCGTTGATGCCCGGTTTGGTAATCAGGATTCGGCGGTTGATGAGTTCGCTGCTGAATTCCTCGTCCTTTACGTCAACCTTCTCGCCGAGCAGGGCGATGATAGGTTCTTCTACGGTAGGATGAGCCACAATCTGCAGAATGTCGCCCTCTTCTATCACGGTCTGTCCGTTAACTACCTCGTCCTGGCGTTCGCCGTTATTACGGATAATCTTAGAAACCATGAAGTCGCGCTTCAGCAGATAGCGGATCTGCTTGACGGTATCTTTGAAAACCATCTGGTTAGAAACCTTTACGGCGAAGGTGTTCAGGGTCATCGCTTCAAGATGTCCTTTGCCTCGCTTAGCTTCATCCTCTTCCTTCTGCTTGTCTACGCGTAGCGCGAACCTTAATATAATGAAACTGAGGATAACGCCGAGCACACCCATAGGATAGGCGATGGCATAGCCGGCTGCGATGGATGGGGCGTCGATGTGGCGCAGGTCGCTGAATGCCTGCTGGGCTGCACCCAGTCCAGGAGTGTTGGTTACGGCACCCGAAAGGATACCTGCCATAGAGGTGATGGATGTTCCCGAAAATGAGAAGATGACTAAGGTAGTAATGATACTCAGGGCCACAACGATCATGCTGAGCAGGTTGAGACTCTTGCCGCCGTTCTTGAACGAAGCGAAGAAGCCCGGACCTACCTCCAGACCAATAGAGTAGACAAAGAGGATCAAGCCAAACTCCTTGAGAAAGTGGAGCAGATGCTCGTCAAGGTTGAGAGAGAAATGTCCAAAGATAAGACCGATGAACAGAATCCAAGCCAAGCCCAGGGAAACACCTTTTACTCTGAGCTTACCTAAACACAAACCCAAGGCGATGACCAGCGAAAGAATCATCACAGAGTGGGCTACTCCGCCTCCCCAAAGGTCTGGGAAGCCATAAAATAGATTTTTTAAAATCTCCATTTTTCTTTATCTATTAATGTAAATACTGAATTTTCAAAAACATTCTTTCTTATCGATTTCTGAAATCGATTGCAAAGGTATAGATAAAAACGAAAGCAAAACTCGTTTTATGTTTAAAAGCTACGAATGTGGCTATAAGTTTTTTCTATGGTAAAAATAGGCTCTGCAGGTTTTTCTTTTCTCTTTCTCATGCATTTCTAGCCCTTTCTTTGCTCATTATATCAGCTTTTTTTTGTAATTTTGCAACCGGATTATTATAAACTGGAAAGAATATGCTGAATATTGATGAAATAAAAGATAAGAGAATTGCCGTGCTCCTTTCGGGAGGCGTCGACAGTTCGGTTGTGGTTTGGGAGTTTGCCCAGTTGGGCCTGCATCCTGATTGCTTCTACATCAAGATTGGTCCTGAGGAGAAAGAGGAGTGGGACTGCTCTTCGGAGGAGGACCTGGAGATGGCTACGGCTGTGGCTAGAAAGTATGGGTGCAAGCTGCAAGTGGTTGACTGCCATCATGAATATTGGAACGAGGTAACCCGTTATACGATGGAGAAGGTGAAGGCTGGTTTTACGCCTAATCCGGACGTGATGTGCAACCGCCTGATTAAGTTTGGTGCCTTCGATGAGAAGATGGGTCACAACTACGACCTCATCGCCACGGGGCATTATGCGCAGACCGAAATGGATGAAAATGGCGATAAATGGCTTGTCACGAGTCCTGATCCTGTAAAAGACCAGACCGATTTCCTGGCTCAGATAGAGAGCTGGCAATTGAAAAAAGCGATTTTCCCTATCGGCTATCATATCAAGAATGAGGTTCGCGAGATAGCCGAAGAGGAGCATCTGATAAATGCCAAGCGCAAGGACAGCCAGGGAATCTGCTTCCTGGGACAGATAAATTATAATGATTATATCCGCCGTTATCTGGGCGAGAAACCGGGCGATGTCATAGAGATGGAGACGGGCAAGCGCATAGGCGAGCACAAGGGGTTATGGTTTCATACCATCGGCCAGCGCAAGGGCTTAGGCTTTGGCGGCGGTCCCTGGTTTGTAATTAAGAAGGATGTAGAGAACAACATCCTGTATGTGAGTCATGGTTATGATCCGCAGTCGGCCTACAAGAAGGATTTTCCTCTCCACGATTTCCATTTCCTTACGCGCGAGGTTGCGATGCAGAAGGTAACTTTCAAGATTCGTCATACGCCGGAGTATCATCCTGCTACGATAGAAAAGCTGGAAGACGGCCGCTGGATGATTCATTCAGAAGAGGCGATTCATGGTGTGGCTCCCGGCCAGTTCTGTGTAGTTTATGATGAGCATCATCATCGTTGCTATGGCTCGGGCGAGATTACGGTATAAATATTTTAAATTGAAAAAAGGGATGCGTCTTCAATCTGATATTTTGATGATTCATCCCTTTTTGTTTTATCTGTTTTTACCCTTCCCCGATAATGCTGTCCAGCAATTCCTGGCAGGCATCTTCGAGAAGCGTGATGACGAGCTCGAAGTCGCTATAGTCGCCATAATACGGATCGGGAACGGTGGTGTATTCGCGATGATGGGTCAGAAAATCGGCCATGCGCACAACCTTCTTCCGGTCAGCCTCTGAAGAAGCCATGGAGGTAATGGCACGGTAGTTTTCGTTGTCCATTACCACGATGGTTTCGAAACGGGCGAAGTCTGACTTCTGGAACTGGCGGGCATGGCTGTTGAAATTGTAGCCATGCTCGGCGCCACATTTGCGCATGCGGCTGTCGGGCAACTGACCTACGTGCCAGCCCCCGATGCCCGCAGAATCGATTTCAAACTCATCCTGAAGCCCCGCTTTTTCTACAAGAGTCTTCATGATTCCCTCGGCTGCCGGAGAGCGGCAGATGTTGCCCAGGCAGATAAATAATACGGTATGTTTACCTTTCTTTGTCATGTTGCTAACTTTTTTGTTTGCAAAGTTAACATAAATCTCTGTATTATGCAAGATTTTTCTTCATTTTTCTTCCCGCAAATTCTTAATTCTCACTTTATTTCCGTATATTTGCAGCCAAAAAAAGCACATGACAACAACACTTATCATATTGGTTATTACGGTAGCCCTATTCATCTGGGGCAGGGTGAGGGCCGACATCGTGGCGCTTACCGCCCTGGCTGGTTATCGATGAAGTATTGACCGAGGGCGGTTATCAGCCGCTTGCCTTCTTCAGCTTCTTCCCTGTGGGCATCATCGTCATCGCCGGACTGCTGACCGTCTTTGCCGGATGTTTCCGGAATGTGGAGGCGGCTTACAAGACCATCAACTGGGAGAGTATCGTGCTGATTGCCGCCATGATGCCGATGTCTACGGCGCTTGAGAAGACGGGTGCTTCTGCCTTGGTTTCTCTGGGGCTGGTAGAGAGTTTGGGTTCGATGGGACCTACAGCTCTCTTGGCAGGCATCTACTTCACCACTTCTCTGATGACGATGTTTATCAGCAATACAGCTACGGCTGTGCTGATGGCTCCTATTGCCCTGGTGGCGGCCTAGCAGGTAGGTGTGAGTCCTTATTCCTTCCTCTTTGCGGTTACGTTGGGCGCCAGCATGTGCTTTGCCTCTCCGTTCTTCCGCTCCTGTTTCCTTACTAAGGATTTTTGATATCAAAATAAAAGCCCCTGATGCTCGTTTCCTTGCATCAGGGGCTCTTTTCTTATTGTGGTAAAATCTGGGATTCCTGTTCGGTTTTTCGGGGAGTTCGCTTACTCCAAACCGTCGCCCTCATTACCGCCGGTGGTTCCGCCGCCTTCGGTATT